>Ga0209291_1000699_pt1 | contig 31670 bp, 29 predicted proteins | sample GOMGulsemesocosm_FD_184633 | JGI IMG/M metagenome (GOLD analysis project Ga0209291, IMG submission 184633) | Methane-oxidizing microbial communities from mesocosms in the Gulf of Mexico - GOM9B Gulf of Mexico (SPAdes) (version 2) | ecosystem: Environmental > Aquatic > Marine > Cold seeps...
TGCGTTTGAGCCTATAAGGAAATACCTCGTTAGGCCAAGGATACCTTATTCTCGCTGCCACCAATTTGGTGAATTGTAGAGGGTGCCTTCAGCGTTATAAAAGGTCGGGAATCTTAGGACCCCCTTTTAATTTAGTTACTTTAATTTGGGCACTCAAAGTTAATAATAGCGCAAGCGCATTAAGGGTTTAAGCTCCTAGCCGTAGGCGAAATACAGGCTCGCTAACGACTGAGGTGTCTTGTGACGTAGCCTAAACTATCTAGGCTCCATTCTAATCCCCCCATCTAATCTAATAACATCCCCATTAAGATACTTATTCTCCACAATATGCCCACAAAGCCCCGCATACTCCTGCGGGTCTCCAAATCGCTTGGGATGCTGCACCATCGCTATCAGTGGATCTCGCACTTCATCTGTCATCCCCTGCATCATCGGCGTATCAAATATCCCCGGTGCTATCGCCATCACTCGCACACCTTGTCTCGCCAAATCACGTGCTATCGGCAGTGTCATACCGACAATGCCAGCCTTACTGGCACTGTAAGCCGCCTGCCCCATTTGCCCATCAAAAGCGGCCACTGAAGCCGTATTGATAATCACACCGCGCTCACCACCTTCATCGGCCTCATTAGTCGCCATTTGCTCAGCGGCGAGACGCAATACATTGAAGGTGCCTATCAAGTTGATATTGATGACTTGTGAGAACTTATCCAAAGCTAACGCACCCTCGCGCCCTACCGTTTTACCACCGGCGACAATGCCTGCGCAGTTGATGCATACATGAATGGCGCCAAAAGCACTCACAGCTTTAGCAATACCTGCGGCAACGGAGGCCTCATCGGTGACATTCACTTTGGCAAAGATGGCATCCCCATTGAGCTCATCTACTAGTGCTTGTCCTGCTTCTTCATTAAGATCAAAAACCGCAATCTTTGCGCCTAAATCCGCTAAATACCGGCAAGTGGCTAAACCTAAACCTGATGCACCACCAGTGACTATTACTGTTTTATTTTTAATATTCATATTCTGTCTCTATCTCTTTAAAAATGTCTCACTAGCTTATTTCGCGTAATAATTCTCGTGAAATAATGACGCGTTGAATTTCACTGGTCCCCTCGTAAATCGAGGTCAGGCGCACATCGCGGGCATAGCGCTCTAGCGGAAATTCTTTGATATAACCGTAACCTCCCATCAACTGCAGGGCGGTGTAACACGCTTTGTTCGCTTTCTCTGAGGCAAATAATTTGGCCATTGACGCCTCTTTTGAATAAGACTCTCCTTTTGCGCGTTTATCAGCGGCGCTCATCAATAATAATCTAGCGGCCTCAAGTTCGGTAAAAGCATCTGCCACCATCCATTGCACGCCTTGAAAATCCGAGATAGCTTGGCCAAATTGTTTGCGCTGCGTAATGTAATCACGGGCATATTCCATCGCCGCCAAACCGACACCTAATGCCAGTGAGCCGATACCTATGCGACCACCAGCAAGCTCGCCGATAGCAATTTTAAAACCTTGGTTTAGCTCGCCCATTAAGGCATCGACAGGGATACGACAATTTTCAAACACGACTTCACTGGTCGCCGACGCATGCTGACCCATCTTTTTCTCAGGTTTGGCAACCACTAAACCTTTGGTGCCTGCCTCTACTAAAAAGCAGGAAATACCTTTGCCTCTGGCGGCGCTTTTATCAGTCACTGCCCACACCACAAAAACACCGGCGTATTCTGCGCTAGTAATGAACTGCTTTGCGCCATTAAGCACCCACTCATCGCCTTCTTTAACGGCAGTGGTTTTCATACTTGATGGATCTGAACCCGCGGTTGATTCCGTCAGACAAAAGCCACCCGCGGCATATTCACCACTACAAATCTTGGGTATATATTTATTTTTTTGCGCATCTGAGGCCACCGCTTGGATCACCTCACCAACCATATTGGTCACCGACATAGTCGTCGCTGTTGCCGCACAGCCTTTAGCGATTTGGGTAACCGCTAAGCTGAATGCCACACTGCCCGCTTCTGTCCCGCCATATTGGCCTTCAATATTCAAGCCCATGAAGCCGAGCTCAGCGAGTTGTTTCAAGTTCTTAAGAAACAACTCGCGATCTCCTTTTTCATCTAACTGCGCTGCCACTGGGGCTAATTGCTCTTGCGCAAATTGGCTAGCGACTTCAGCGATCATCGCCTGTTCTTCGGTTAAACTCAGATCCATTACTGGCTCCTGGTACGAATTAATATTAAGTTATGCAGTGCATTTACATTTAAGGTTTTATGCGAGTTCAGCATTCAGTAGCAATGCTGAGGCCTCATCAAATCATTTCAATGGCAATGGCTGTCGCCTCACCACCGCCTATACACAAAGAGGCCACGCCGCGGGTTTTCTCTAAACGCTTAAGCGCATGAATCAGCGTGACTATAATGCGCGCGCCAGAGCAGCCAATCGGATGACCTAGTGCACATGCACCACCGTGAATATTGACCTTTTGCGCATCTAAACCCAGCTCTTGCGTTGCCAGCATAGTGACGGCAGCAAAAGCTTCGTTAATTTCAAATAGATCGACATCAGCACTTTGCCAGTTCACTTTCTTCAGTAATTTATCAACCGCACCAATAGGCGCTATTGAAAACTCACTCGGCAGTTGTGCATGTGTCATATGGCCAACAATACGTGCTAGTGGCTGTAAACCGCGCGCTTGTGCTTGTGATTCGCTCATCAGTACTAAGGCCGCACCACCATCAGAAATAGAGCTGGCATTGGCAGCAGTGATAGTGCCATCTTTACTAAAAGCGGGTCGCAGGTTCGGAATTTTCTCTGGTTTTGCATTGCCCGGCTGCTCATCGGTATTCATCACTAAATCAGGCTGTCCTCTGCGACCTGCAATCGTCACGGGTACTATTTCAGTATCAAACCAGCCCTGGTTAATAGCCTGATTAGCGCGTTTTAGCGACTCAATGGCAAAGTTATCCATGTTTTCACGCGTTAACGCATAGCTGTCGGCGGTAGATTGTGCAAAAGTCCCCATCAACCCCCCTTCATAGGCATCTTCTAGACCATCACAAAACATTGAGTCTAATACTTGGCCATGGCCCATACGCATTCCACCACGCGCTTTGGGTAATAGATAAGGCGCTTGGCTCATATTCTCCATGCCACCAGCAACCATCACTTCACAAGTGCCCGCTTTAATTTGATCGTGAGCATCCATGACCGCTTTCATGCCTGAACCACACATTTTGTTGATAGTTACACAACCTGTCGATACCGGTAAGTCAGCGCCTAGTGCCGCTTGTCTGGCTGGTGCTTGGCCCTGTCCTGCTGCTAGCACACAACCCATGATGACCTGATCAATGTCACTGGCCGATACACCCGCGCGCGCTATGGCAGCTTTAATCGCAATAGCGCCAAGCTTTGGTGCGCTTATGTCGCTAAGCTCACCCATCAAACCTCCCACAGGCGTACGTGTGGCTGCTACTATCACTATAGAACCATTCTTGTCAGACATAGCTATACCTCTTAGGTGTTAATTATTATTAGCTAAATATGACGAAATCTTAGTCACCAGTAAATGACAGGATCTATCTATTTAAGGCACAAAACATTACATTATGCTTATACTCAAATGCATCACTACTAAATGATGACTAGATAATGATGGAACAACCGCGGCGATCCGACATTTTACGCCGCTCTTTAGAGGTCCCAGATGGCAACAGTCGATCCGCACTATATTAAAGCGGCGCTTAATTGTGCTACTCGTAAAGGCATTGCGCCTAGCACTATGCTTAAACAAGCGGGGATCGATCCGAAACTATTGGAGCAAAGGGATTTAAGGGTAGACGGAGATCATTTAGCCCAGTTGATCCAATCGGTTTGGACCAAGCTAGACGATGAATTTATGAATTGCACTAAACACCCCTGTAAAAAGGGCGCCTTTGCCTTTATGACCCGCCATGTTTTGAACTACGACTCCCTTGAAGCCATACTCAGACAAGGCATTACGTTTTATAATTTATTCACCAGCGACATTCAGATGAAGCTCGTGATACAAGACGATATCGCAACTTTAGGCGTTATATTCAATCATCCAGAATGTGACCCCGATCATTTCTTTCAAGAGTTTTGGCTGGTAATTTGGCATCGCTTTTCAAGCTGGATTATCGGTCGACGCATCCCACTGCTACAGGCAAATTTTACTTACCCTGAACCTGCTCATAACAGTGAGCTAAAATACCTATTCCCCTGCCGGCAACACTTTAATTGCGCTGGCCTTAGCTTTAGTTTCAAAACTGATGTACTGTCGCTACCGCCAGTACGCACACCACAAGACTTATCACAATTTTTACGAGACTCTCCCGCTGATTTAATTACTATACCCGGAGATGAAACAAGTTATCGATCGCGCATCCGCTCACTATTACTCAATCAACAGAGCGCTGAATTGCTTTGCCCAACCCTTGATAAAATTGCTGCAGGCTTTAACGTCAGCGCACAAACGTTGCGCCGCAAGCTAAAACACGAAGCCACGTCTTACCCTAAAATTAAGGATGATTTTCGCCGTGATTTGGCCATTGAAAAGCTGTGCAGTGAGAAACTGCCGATCAGTGAAATTGCACGCCTACTTGGCTTTAGTGAGCCGCGCTCTTTCTCACGTGCTTTCAAGCAGTGGACTGGACATACACCCACACAATTTTTACAATTTAAACAATAGTTAAAGTGGTAGTTTCTCCTAATCATTTTTTGTAATTGCGAGTGCAGAGCCCCCTAGAGTGTTAAATTCGTTAATTATATTGTTATCACCACAGTCTATTTCGTTCTAACGACTATACTTAAACTATTCAATTAAAGGCCAAGGTATTACTAAGGAAGTAGCGATTAAGTCTTCAGAATGCCCCCGTGGATAACTAAGCCGTTAAATCCGCGGAAGAATGGACATGAATGGCGAGTCCATTATAAGCGTTCTGACAAAGGTAATGCAGATGAAATAAGATTTCATCTCTGTTGACTGCCTAGAGATCAACCCTTCGGGGCGTCTGGGATTTGTTCGCTGCTTCCCTAACCTTTTCATTCAAAGTTACTTCTAACAAAGGGGCTAACGATGACAACAACTACAGAATTTAGTGTCCAATATACCCAGTTTCTAGACAGCGAATCCCAGCTCAGTATCAGTGAGCAACAGCTTAAAGAAAAAGGCATCAACGCTGCATCACTGCTCGATTTTTATCAGTATATGCTGCTATCTCGCACTTTTGATACCAAAGCTGTGGCACTGCAACGCACTGGCCGTCTAGGGACTTACCCCTCTTGTATTGGCCATGAAGCCATCAGTACCGCAATAGGCATTACTATGCGCAGTGAGGATGTATTTATCCCCTATTACCGGGATGTTTCCACACTTTTGATCCGCGGCACCAAGATGGAAGAAATATTACTTTACTGGGGTGGCGACGAGCGCGGTATGGATTACAGTATTAACCGCGAAGACTTCCCCTTTAACGTGCCAATAGCCAGCCAGTGCTTACACAGTGTTGGTGTTGCCTATGCTTTTAAACTGCGCCAGCAAGCGCGTGTTGCAGTGGTTGTCTGTGGTGATGGCGCCACCTCAGAAGGTGATTTTTACGAAGCGATTAATGCCGCAGGTGTATGGCAGTTGCCTATCGTATTTGTGGTGATCAACAATCAATGGGCAATATCTGTCCCTAGAGACAAACAATCGCGCTGTGAAACCTTAGCACAAAAAGCAATTGCCGGCGGTATCAGTGGTGAGCAAATCGATGGTAATGACAGCATTGCCACGCAAGTACAATTGGCAAAAGCGATTGAAAGTGCCCGCGCTGGTCGTGGTCCACATGTTATTGAAGCCATCACTTATCGTCTTAGCGACCACACCACAGCCGATGATGCCAGCCGCTACAGAGCGGATAAAGAACGAGAAGAAGGCTGGAATAAAGAACCCATTAAACGCTTGGCGAATTTTCTAATCGCTCAGCAATACGCCAGCGAAGCGCAACTACAAGCCTTACAAAACCTATGTAGCCACGAGGTAGAAGAAAGTGTGCAGCGCTATTTAGACACACCAGCGCAACCGAGCAGCGCTATGTTTGAATATATGTATAAAGAGATGCCTGAACAGCTACAGCAGCAATTATCGAAAACTTCTCATAACCCCAAACAAAGTTAGGAGTGCCATTATGCCTGAATACACTTTGATAGAGGCCGTTAATGCCGCGATGGACTATGAGATGTCAGTGGATGAAAACGTCATCGTATTAGGTGAAGATGTCGGTGCCAACGGGGGGGTGTTTCGCGCCACCGATAAATTACAGCAAAAATATGGTGATAAGCGGGTGCTAGATACTCCGCTGGCAGAATCTCTCATTTGTGGTATGTCTGTGGGTTTATCCGCTCAGGGGTTAAAACCTATCGCCGAGATCCAGTTCATGGGTTTTATTTACGCCGCCTTCGATCAGTTTATATGCCACGCCGCTCGCATGCGCAACCGCACCCGCGGTCGATTGAGTTGCCCTATGGTATTACGCGCGCCCTATGGCGGTGGTATTCATGCACCTGAACACCATAGCGAGAGCACCGAGGCCATTTTTGCCCATGTGCCGGGTATTCGCGTGGTGATACCCTCATCTCCAGCGCGCGCCTACGGCTTATTACTTGCCGCTATACGCGACCCAGATCCTGTGGTTTTTTTAGAACCTAAACGTATTTACCGCGCGCAATCTGAGCGAGTTGAAAACGATGGCGTCGCACTGCCATTAGATGTCTGTTTTACCTTGCGCCAAGGGCATGATTTAACCCTGATTAGCTGGGGAGCCATGCTCACTGAAACCTTAGCCGCCGCAGAGCAACTTAGCCAACAGGGCATCGAAGCCGAAGTCATTGATCTCGCCTGTATAAAACCTATCGATAAGTCCACTATTTTAGATTCAGTGGAAAAAACCGGCCGCTGTGTGATCGTCTGTGAGGCGGCCAAAAGTGGTTCAGTCGCCGCTGAAATATCAGCGATTATCGCCGAGGAAGGGCTTACTTCACTAATGGCTCCGGTTATTCGGGTTAGCGGTCACGACACCGTCATGCCCCTATTTAAATTAGAACAACAGTATATGCCCAGCGTTGATCAAGTCGTTATTGCTGCTAACAAAGTGATGGAGTACTAAAAAGCTGTTTAAATTAGAGCAACGATGATCAATACCCTGTTTTGATTAATTAATTGCTGCGGCTAACAATGTAATGGAGTACTAATGAATATATTCAAATTACCCGATTTAGGTGAAGGCCTTCCTGAGGCCGAAATAGTAGAGTGGTTCATCAGCGAGGGCGATACTGTGATCACCGATCAAGTACTGGTGGCGATGGAAACCGCCAAAGCTATCGTTGAAATTCCCAGCCCTAGTAGCGGGGTTATCAGTAAGTTTTACGGACATGTCGGTGATGTCATTCACACTGGTGATCCACTGCTGGAATTTGAGCAAGATAAATCGTCCCCTGCATCAAACGCCACCAGCGGCGAGTCAAATTCTGTGGTCGGTGAAATATCCACTGACCGCAAACATCTGAATGAGCGTGCGCAGGCAAGCGGCGGTAACAGCCACATCGGTGTTAAAGCGACCCCAGCAGTGCGTGCACTCGCCAAGCGTCACGATATCGACTTGAGTGTCATCACCCCATCGGGCCCCGATGGCACTATCAAAGCCAGTGATGTGGAAAGGGTGGTAAAAATTTATGCGAGTGTCGGCCAGTTACAACCGCTAAAAGGGGTGCGTCGCGCAATGGCCAAAACCATGGCACAAGCGCATGTAGAAGTGGTACCTGTGACCATTATTGATGATGCTGATATTCATCTATGGCCAAAAGGCACAGATGTCACTACTAGACTCGTACGCGCGATCCTCTTAGCCTGCAAAACGGAACCGAGCTTAAATGCCTGGTATGACAGTCACTCAATTGGACGGCGATTATTAGAGCAAGTTCATTTAGGCCTAGCGGTCGATACTAAAGACGGGCTATTTGTCCCTGTGATCAAAGATGTAGCGCAATATAGTGCGAGTGAGTTACGCAATAAAATCAGTGAAATCAAAAGCCTAGTGAGCAATCGTAAAATCCCCGCGGATCAACTGCGAGGTAATAGTATTACCTTGTCCAATTTTGGCTCGATCGGTGGTAAATATGCCAACCCAATTGTGGTGCCACCTACTGTGGCAATCATCGGCGCAGGCAGGAGCTTTGGTAAATTAGTCATGCACAAAGGCGAAGTAGAGGAGCATAAAATTTTACCGCTATCGCTAACCTTTGATCATCGTGCTGCTACCGGAGCTGAGGCTGCGAGGTTTATGCAGGCGTTGATTGAGGATTTAAGCTTAGAACAGTAGCGTTATCAAAGTTTCTGTTCTTATCAAAGGCATTAGATACTTCTAACGGTTTCAATATTTAATTCCAGCACGCTAAGTGCAGCCCCTGCACTTAGCTCTCTTTTAAATCTAGAGACTGTTGAGCGTTTCTTCAATGATCACTATGCACAATCACGCTTGATTATGTTTGAGTAGCTAAGGTCATAAGGATTGAATCGTCAACTATCTTATAATCAACAAAACCACATTTTCTATATAAATTAATTGCTTGATTGTCAGTCGAGACCATTAAGCTAATTTTTGCTATACTATGTTTGGATGCATAACAAGCTAACCATTCAATCATCTGCTGCCCTACTCCCAAACACCTATAATCACCATGGACTGCAATAACCAAAGTAGGTATTGCACTGTCAATATGGCCGCGAATGCAACTATCATCACGCCAAAAACGATACCACGCAGCACCTATGGGCATAGCATTTATCGAAGCGATTACTGCCACATCTCCATCTCTTTTTCCCCAATTGGAAAGCGTATGGCTGACGCCAGAGGCCGCTAACCCATGCTCAAGTGATGGTTCATCTGAACGAGTAATGGCGCGCCAATAAACCGCCTCAAACAACATCTCTTTTAAGAATGGCATATCCGAGTGTTGCGACTCGCGCAATATCACATTCCCACGTATCATTGAGGCTCTCCATTTTTAATCGATCCATTACTGATTAACTTTTTCACCAAGCACCAAGCTTTTTAACCTATAGAACCAGATACCACTCAATATACGCATTGATATAGTAAAAAAACACTGCAAATAACTGTTAATGCTCGACGCTTGCAGAGAAAACACGACCTTAGTTTCATCACTCACGCGCAAGGTTAAATGCCTCATATAGAGAAAAAGAACATTATTGATAGGTGATATACAATATAAAACCGCTAATTATCCACAATTGCATCTAAGGTATATTTTTTGAAAAACAGTCGCGACCCACAAAAGTTGCAAGCCCTTTTAGTTAAAAACTTTGTGCCTGCAGGTTATACAATCACCAGAAGTATTGAGCGAGACCCTATTCCTGAAAGTGCAAAATATGCCGCCCTTTCTTTCGCGCTTAATGGGCACAATATCATCTACCGTAAAGCGAAAGTGACACCTGATCGACCGGGAGCATTTTTAGCCATTTGGCAACGCCCAATTACACAAACAGCCAATGATAATAAACCTATCCCATTCCAACCTAATGATCTTGATTATCTATTTGTGCAAGTCGCAAGTCACTCTGAGGTATCCAGTGATGCCAAGCAGGACATACAGCACGGGATGTTTATATTTCCCGTATCGCTGTTAGTGGAAAAAGGCGTTGTATCATCACCCACCAAACAGGGCAAAACAGGATTTCGTGTTTTTCCACCTTGGAGCCAAAATCGCGGTATTGCTGGCACAAGAGTCTTTTCTGAATCAGGAAAGAAAACTCAGCGCTGGCAATTGCCCTATTTTGTCGAGTTGGATAGCGAAGGTTTTATCGAATCTAGCGATTTAAATAGTATTTTTAATCTTATCTCGTAAGAGAAGCCTATTGATCGTTCGAGCGGCCGCAAGTTTTTTATCAAGCAGCGGCTGCCCTTCCAGCTTTTAGGATAACAGCGGGTTTACATTCATACCGCCATCAATATTATATTCACTACCGGTAATGAATGAAGCATCATCAGAGGCTAAAAACGCCACCAAATTTGCAATGTCCTCTGGCTGACCAAAACGTTTTAACGGTATTCTATTTTGAATAGCTGCCGCAAACTCATTTAACTGCTCTTCAGGCATGCCTGTTTTGCCAAATATAGGAGTACTTACTGGCCCCGGGTTCACCGCATTTACTCTAATCTTTCTTGATGCCAACTCTGTTGCTGCAGTACGCGTGTAGGCGTTTAATGCAGCCTTTGATGCGGCGTAAATAGCTGTATTAGGCATGCCTGTGTAAGCATTAATTGAAGATAAGTTAATAATCGATGCGCCATCATTTAACAGCGGCAGGAATTTTTCAATGGTAAAGACAGCCCCCTTAAAATTAATCCCCATCTGCGTATCAAACATCTCTTCTGTATTTTGACCGACAGGTGCGGGCGCAAAAATACCCGCGTTGACAAATAATATATCCAACTGCCCAAATTGACTTTTCACTTTCTCAACCAGCGCATCCAGTGCAACTAAATTCGTGACATCAGCCACAATGCCTGTCACTCCTAACTCATTGGCTGCACCCTCCACTCTCTCTAACGACCTGCCAGTAATAATAACATTGGCACCACCGGCTTTTAATTTTTTAGCCGTTGCAAAACCTATACCGCTGTTACCACCTGTTACTACCGCTGTTTTTCCAGATAAATTGCTCATAATTTAATAATCCTTTTACTCTTTAATTGAATGTATAATTTCATACCGATCGGTACATATTTGACAATTTATACCTATCGGTACATAATTGCAAGCATATTTAATAGCGATGAATTAGGCACAGCCTAAATCATCATGGGTTTAATTCCCCGCCCTTGGATAACGTCACAAAGCGAGTGAGCTTGCCCAAGGGATCTTTAACCTAAATCCGGCAGTTGGGCATCATTTTAGGCACAGAAAAATCGCATTGTAACTAGGCATGATTAGCAGTAAATGGTTGTTCCCTTTGCAAAAATCATAACGACGTTACAGTGCGATTTGACAAGTCTAAAGTGATGTAGTGTATTCACTCACTGGGTGAGTACAACCAACACGATTAAGCAAAAGAGAAACAAAACGTTGATTAAAGTGCGAAGCGGTCAACTGCCGGTTTTAGGTTTAACTAAGAGTGAAGGAAGAGAGAATGACAGCTGGCCGCCATCGTGCTTTTGACAAAGACACTGCCCTTGATCAAGCGATGCACGTTTTTTGGACTAATGGTTATCCGGGGACTTCACTGGCCGACCTCACCAGTGCGATGGGTATCAATAAACCCAGCTTATATTCGGCGTTTGGCAATAAGGAAAAGCTGTACCAGAGCGTACTTGAAAGATACGTAGAGAAACATGGCGTTATTCATGCACAGTCACTGTTTAGTACCGGTGATAAATTGAATAATAGAGTGAAAAACTACCTAACATCTATTGCTAAAATGCTCACTGACCCCAAACTACCCAGTGGCTGTATGGTGTGCATCAGTACCAGTGAAATTGGCGGCACTTGCATTCCTGAAGATGCTCTGCAGTCTATTTTCGAAATTAACCAGCTAACCAAAGCTAATTTGACCGCGTTTTTTGAGCGTGAAATTTCATTGGGGAACCTTGCTGCAAATAGCTCTGCTACCGTACTGGCTAGTTACCTGTTATCACTACAATTTGGTTTATCTGTGATGGCCAGGAATGGTGCTAAATTTAAAGAGCTGAGCCAGATTATTGAGCTTTCTACAGAAAATTTTATTACTAAAGATAGCACCAGGAGCACATAATGACTGATATAAAGCACCCACAAAACATCCACGAGAGCTATCACGCGCACGTCTATTTCAACGCTCAAAGCTTAGAGTTTGCAAGTGACTTATGTCAACGCGCTGCAGCGCTTCTTGATTTAAAAATGGGCCGAGTTCATCAAAAAGCAGTCGGCCCCCATCCGTGCTGGAGCTGCCAAATAAGTTTCACCAATAAAGACTTCGAGCCGCTCATTGTCTGGCTGGATGAACATCGTAACGGCCTGAGTATTCTTGTGCATGCGCAAACGGGCAATGACCTAAAAGACCACACTGATTACGCTTATTGGCTGGGTGATGATGTACCACTTAAACTAGCGATGTTCGGCGGATAAAGGCAATAAAATGAACTCCCTTACTTAAACCTGAATCAGTGAGTTAACAATAAATCAACTAACAAATCTAGGGTGTAAATTAGCAATATTTTTTACTTAAATATGCTTGAAGCATCTAATATTTTGATAAAAGATGCTCAAGCTCTGATTCTTTCGGTATCGTTTTTTACTTTTTTTATTGCTCAAGACATATCACTAATGACTCTTATCAAAGTGCTATGAGAAGTCCACCAACGACCAGTGTTCCTCCTAAAAACGCGCACAAAAAAACCTCACAAACCCCGCTGAATCCACCAGAAAACCAATGACAGTCATTTATTTTTTAAAAACTTAAATTGACTTAGATCAAATTACATTTTAAACTTTCAGTAATTTCTGAACATTCAATAAAACCATCAAATAATAAAAAGGTAAATATATGCGTCTGTCTCCTAAAGTTGAATCTTTTGTTTATCACTTCGGTGAAATGGGTAGTAAGTGGGGTTTCAACCGCACTGTTGGTCAAGTATATGCATTGCTAGTCGTTAAAGATCAGTCACTTACTGCCAACCAAATAGGCGAGGCATTGAGCATATCTCGCGGCAATGTGAGCATGAGTATTAAAGAACTACAATCATGGCAGTTAATTAATATCAACCATGTACCCGGTGATCGAAAAGAATATTACAGCCCCAAAGGCAGCATTTGGGATATGGCAAACAGAGTATTTGAAGAGCGCCGCAAACGTGAGGTAGACCCTACTCTCTCGCTGCTAAGAGATTTGCAGTTAGATACTCCTGAAGATGAGTCTGAAGTTTATGCACAGGAAAAAATGCGTGAGATACACGATTTATTAGAAACCATTACCCAATGGTCAGCTGAATTACAGCGACTTGACCCCGCCAAGCTCAATACATTGATGAAGCTTGGCGCCGGCATCAGTAAAGTTCTTTCTATAAAAGACCAGCTTATTAAACCCAAGAAAGACCCTCAAAACTAACAGTACAAGGCATACATGATGATTGATGAAACAATGGTAGATTTGTCTCGCTGGCAATTTGCCATCACCGCTTTATACCATTTTCTATTTGTTCCGCTCACACTGGGCATGACTTGGATATTAGTCATCATGGAGTCCGTTTATGTGATGACGGGCCGCGAAATTTATCGAGACATGACCAAGTTCTGGGGCAAGCTATTTGGCATCAACTTCGCTATTGGGGTCACTACCGGTTTAACCATGGAGTTTCAGTTTGGCACTAACTGGGCTTATTACTCGCACTACGTCGGCGATGTGTTTGGCGCACCGTTAGCGATTGAAGGCTTAATGGCGTTTTTTATGGAATCAACCTTAGTCGGTATGTTTTTTCTCGGCTGGGATAGGCTCAGTAAACGCCAGCATTTGGCGGTGACGTTTTTCATGGCCATTGGCACTAACCTTTCAGCGCTGTGGATTTTAATTGCCAACGCTTGGATGCAAAATCCTGTTGGCGCAGAATTTAACTATCAGACAATGCGCATGGAAATGACCAGCTTTTCCGAGATGGTATTTAACCCTGTGGCACAAGTAAAATTCATTCACACAGTATCAGCAGGCTATGTAGCAGGCTCCATGTTTGTCTTAGGAATCAGTAGTTATTATTTGTTAAAGGGGCGAGATATTGCCTTTGCCAAACGTTCATTTTCCGTGGCGGCAGGTTTTGGGCTGGCGTCTATTTTGTGTGTGTTACTGCTAGGCGATGAGTCCGGCTATGAGGTCGGCGATGTGCAAAAAGTGAAATTAGCCGCCATAGAAGCGGAATGGGAAACAGAACCAGCCCCCGCTGACTTTACCCTTATTGGTCTACCGAATGATGAAGAGCGGCACACTGACTACGCAGTAAAAATACCTTATGCATTAGGTATTATTGCCACCCGATCTATCGATAAGCAAGTGATAGGGATCAGAGATTTACAAAACCAAAGCTTGACTAAAATAAGACAGGGAATGCACGCCTATAAATACCTAGAGCTACTGCGAAAAGGAGAGGAAACACCGCACAACATCCAACAGTTTGAGCATTACAAAAAGTATTTAGGTTACGGACTATTACTCAAACGCTATACCGATAAAGTGGTAGATGCCACTGAGGAACAAATTCAAGCGGCCGCTAGAGACACTATTCCCCCTGTTGCTCCGCTGTTTTTTAGCTTCAGAGTGATGGTTGGCTGCGGCGTACTGATGCTATTTATTTTTGCCTTTAGCTTTTACTACAACGCCAAGCGTATCATCACCGAAAAACGCTGGTTATTAAGAGCGGCGCTATACGGTATTCCGCTGCCTTGGATCGCCATTGAAACAGGCTGGTTTGTCGCTGAATTTGGTCGTCAACCATGGGCGATCAGTGAAGTGTTACCCACCTTTTTAGCCACTTCCAATTTAAGCGCTAGCGATGTACTGACCAGCATGATCGGCTTTATTATTTTCTACACTATTTTAGCCTTCATTGAGTTTTGGCTGATGTTTAAGTTCGCCCGTTTAGGACCTAGCAGCTTACATACTGGTCGCTATCATTTTGAAAACATTCCTAGTGCCAAGCAAGGTATGCACAGTCAAATCTAACCACTGATAAGCTTAAGGATATATATGTTTGATTACGAAACGTTAAAACTCATTTGGTGGTTACTGATAGGGATATTACTGATCTGTTTTGCCATCACCGACGGTATGGATATGGGAGTGGGAACACTGCTGCCTTTCATCGCTAAAGACGACAGTCAACGCCGCGTGGTTATAAACACCATAGGGCCGCATTGGGATGGCAATCAAGTATGGTTTATCACCGCAGGTGCTTCGCTATTTGCCGCCTGGCCACCGGTCTACGGCACGGTATTTTCCAGTTTTTACTTTGCCATGATGCTAGTACTCTTTGCATTGTTTTTAAGGCCGCTCGGCTTTGATTATCGCTCTAAACTTGAGAACCCAAAGTGGCGTTCGAACTGGGATTGGGCAATATTTATAGGGAGCGCGATTCCGCCGGTCGTTTTTGGTGTTGCTTTTGGCAATTTATTCTTAGGTGCGCCATTTTCCTTCGACCTCTATTTGCGCGTCACTTATACCGGCTCTTTCTTTGAGCTATTCCACCCTTTTGCCTTATTGTGCGCCGTGGTCAGCTTAGCGATGATAGTGCTACATGGCGCAGTGTGGTTACAACTGCGCAGCGACCCCGTCATTGCCAATCGAGCCCCTAAAATAGTCACTTACAGTGGCGTCATTCTATTAACAGCCTTTGGCATCGCTGGTCTCTGGTTAACGCAGTTAGATGGCTACTTATTAACGCAGATAACCGACACTAACGGCCAGCCGCAACTGCTTAATAAAACAGTGATAAAAGAAGCCGGCGCTTGGCTTAATAACTATCAACTGATGCCATGGACGATGTCTTTCCCCATTGCCACCTTGTGTTTTACCGCGATGGCCATAGGGTTAGCCAACAGCAAAAAGCCCGGCTGGGCGATTCTCTGTAGCTCATTAATGCTGGCTTCTATCATTACCACCGCAGGGTTTTCACTGTTCCCATTTATCTTGCCATCAAGCTCATTTATGAATAGCAGTTTGACCCTGTGGGACGTGGTATCCAGCGAGAAAACACTCAATGTTATGCTGATAGTTGCCGGTATTTTCATCCCCATTATCATTGCCTACACCACTTGGTGTTATGTGAAGATGTGGCGCACTGTCACCCTGGAAGAAATTAATGCCAATAATCACAGTGCATATTAATGAATATTTATACAATAAAGAGAGGGGAATGAAATGTGGTATTTTGCATGGTTTCTAGGTGTACTACTGGCATGTTCTGTGGGGATTATTAACGTGCTATGGTACGAGATGGAACAGCACCAAAGCAATGTCGCTGATGATCAACAATCAAACCAGCACACTGCTGACACGACCAGTGAAACAGATTTCCAACATGGCTAAAGCAAGCGTTTCTCAATCAAATCGCGCCCAAGCGAGCACCTCTGAACCTAAAAGCAGTACAGCGTTAACAGCGGCAAAAGGCTGGTTAAAAGCGCAACGCTATCTAGCGGGTAACGCATTAACCATCAGTATTGTCTGCAGTACTTTTGCAGGCTTTTGTCTAATAGGCCAAGCAGCACTGCTCGCTTTCACAGTCAACGCCTTAGTGTTTGAACAATTGCACTGGCAACAGTTGCTGCCTGCGCTATTTGCAATAGCAGGGCTCATCATCATTAGGGCTCAGCTGAGTAAGTTAACCCAGCTGTACGCTTTTAGTGGTGCCAGTAAAATTAAACTGTCGATGCGATCCATGCTCTATCGCAAACTCACTGAACTGGGGCCCAGCTTCATTGAGCAGCAAAACAGCGCCGAACTCAACGATGTTCTGCACACGGGTGTAGAAGCACTAGAAGAGTATTACGCAAGCTATCTGCCGGCAGTGGCGTTTTGTGCGATTATTCCACTGGCAGTGCTAGGGGTAGTACTGCCCGTTGACTGGCTAACAGGGGTGATTTTTTTAGTCACCGCGCCCTTAGTCCCTATGTTTATGATACTCATCGGTTTAAAAGCCGAGCAGTTAAACCAAAAACACTGGCAGCGTTTAAGTCGTATGAGCAATCATTTCTTAGATGTATTGCAGGGCTTATCACAGTTAAAACTATTCAACGCCAGTCGTACTGAAGCCGCTGCCATAGCCAGTATTGCCGATGAATATCGCCGCAGTACGTTAGGCATTCTAAAAGTCGCTTTTCTCTCTTCGTTTGCACTTGAGTTTTTAGCCACGTTAAGCATCGCTATGGTTGCTGTGACGGTTGGCTTTAGACTTTACTGGGGCGAACTTGATTTCGCGATTGGCTTTATGATGTTACTGCTAGCACCGGAGTTTTATCAGCCATTTCGTAATTTAGGCCAAGCCTATCACGCCAAAATGAAAGGCGTAGCTGCCGCGCAACAGATGCTCAGTATTATGCAAGCAGTAGCGGCACAACAAGGTGAAGATAGGTTGATCTTAAAGACTAATGATTCAATCAAGATTCATTACAACAAGGTAAGTTTTCACTACCCCGACCAGCGCCAAGCCCTTAAAAACATCTCATTACAAATAGACCAATGCGGGCTCTACGGTATTATAGGCGCCAGTGGTGCGGGTAAAAGTACCTTAATTGATTGTCTGTTAGGCTTTTTACAACCGACTGCCGGCGCTATCCACATTAACGCGCAAGATATTACGCATTTAAAGCTGGCTAGCTGGCAGCAACACATCGCCTGGGTACCGCAAAACCCGCAATTAATTTACGCCAGTATTTTACAAAACATCCAAATCGCCGATCCCACTGCGAGTATTGAGCAAGTTAAAGAGGCCGCTAGAAAAGCGGGAGTCGATCAATTTGTGACAGATTATGCAGAGGGTTGGCAACATATTATCGGTGAGCGCAGCAGTACTCTTTCGGGTGGACAAAAACAGCGCATCGCGATGGCGCGGGTATTTTTAAAACAAGCCAAAGTACTTATTTTAGATGAGCCGAGTGCGCACTTAGATCAACAGACACAACGCTGGTTAAATGAAAGCATTAATGCTTACGCGCAAAATCACTGTGTCATTGTGATTGCCCACCGTCTGCACAGCATTGCGCAAGCCAAAAAAATATTTTTATTAGATGCAGGAAAGCTACAAGCACAGGGAACTCACCACCAGCTATTGCAAATATCCCCGTTGTATCAGGCGCTCATTCGCGCTGAACAGGAAACCTCCTATGACTCGTGAACAGCATTTAAAGAGCGATAGACCAGCGCGTGCCACGAATTTTGCTATCATCCTAAAACTTTTGACTTTAACTAAGCCTCACTGGCGCTGGATGAGCACCGGCATACTGTTGGCGCTGATCACGACACTGGCTAATATTGCCTTATTAACAACTGCTGGTTGGTTTATTTCAGCCATGGCCGCAGCAGGCATTGCTGGGGTAACGATGAACTACTTCACCCCAGCGGGTATTATTCGTTTTTTGGCGATCACTCGCACTGCAGGTCGCTACGCTGAGCGATTAGTCACCCACAACGCTACCTTTTTATTGCTCACGCAACTGCGGCACTGGTTTTACCTAAAAATTGAGCCACTGGCACCCGCAGGCTTAAGTTTTTATCGCAGCTCAGATTTACTCTCAAGATTACAAAGTGATATAGAGCAACTGGATAAGTTTTACCTGAATATTTTACTGCCCAGCATTGTCGCCATTGTTACTGTGCCAATACTCTTTGCATTCTTGCATTATTTTTACCCGCTACTTGCCTACACTATTCTTGCAGCTTTGGTCACCATCGGTATCGTTCTCCCTTATTGGGTGTCAAAAAAATCTGCGCAGCCAGGTGCGCTCATCAATCAACAGCGCCAGGAACTATCCAGCGCTATTATCGATGGTTTACAAGGCATCCGCGAACTAGAAATTTACGGCGCTAGCCAAGCACAAATCACCCAGATAGAAGCGTGTTCGGCTAAGCTTGCCAATACCCAACAAAAACTCAATCAGGTAAGAGCACGTTCGCAAAGTGGTAGCTTATTTGTCGTCAACGCGAGTTTGTGGATAAGCTTGATGTTGCTCGCGCTCGCGCTGGCCAATAGCAACATTGCACAAAATCATTTTGTGATGCTGTTACTACTCAGTTTAGCGGCATTTGAAGCCGTGCTACCACTCCCTTTAGCCTTTGAGCAACTGAGCAGCACACTAAACGCTGCCAGAAGGGTTTTTTCACTGGCAGAACAAACCCCACTGAGAGATGAACCAGCAAATCCTGCTGATTTATCCGCATCAGAAAACGATCTGAGCATTGAGTTAAAATCGTTATGCTTTAGCTATCCACAGCAAACTAAGACAGCTATAGATAACCTTTCACTAACCCTGCTGCGAGGCGAAAAAATCGCCATTAAAGGCCCCAGTGGTAGCGGAAAATCCACCTTAGTGCAGTTGCTGCAAGGTTTTTATCCTGCTCCTGCCAATAGCATATTGATCGGCGGGGTCGATATTAATCATTACACGGGTGAAGCTCTGCGCCAGCAATTGTCTTTAGTATCACAGCAGAGCTACCTATTCAGTGCCAGTATCCGCGATAATTTATTATTAGCAAAGCCCACAGCAAGCGAGGAACAACTCTGGCAAGCCTGTGATATTGCCTGCGCGACACAATTCATTAAACAGTTACCTAAGGGTTTAGACACTTGGCTAGGTGAAACCGGTAGAGGGCTATCAGGCGGGCAAGCTAGGCGCATTCATATTGCCCAAGCGCTGTTAAAAGATGCGCCTATTCTGATCTTAGATGAGCCGACAGAGGGACTAGATACGATCACTGAACAACAAGTGATGCGCTCTATCTGGCACTTAATGAAGGGTAAGAGTGTTATATTAATCACCCACAATACTCTATTATTGAATAGCGTGGATAAGATCTACTCATTAGTGCGCGTACAGAATCAAACTTTCTGTTTGAATGATACTCCCTCCACTTCTCTCTAATCCGCATCAAGCCTTGAACATTGCTTCACTATCACTGAGCTGGTAATGCTATACACCCCGCTTTTAGGTTGTCACAGCTATCGTCAAGGCGATGGTTATGCGGCAATAACAGTGGCTAGCTAGTGAACTCTTGGTGATCCTAGCTTGCGTAAACCGTAGAAATATAAATTCACAGAGCCATCGCTCGCTGTTAATACGTTGATTTATTGACAGCGAGCAATAACGCTTAGACCTGCAGGCTATTTCTCATTTTGTTATTTCAATATAAATTTAGATAGCATCGCATTTAGCTGCACAGCTTGAGTGGAGAGCTGCTCGGCAGCGGCGGCACTCGATTGCGCTGCGTCCCTATTCTTTTGCGTGACGCTATCTATTTCACTAATACCTTTATTAATTTCTTCTGCCCCTATCGCTTGTTCATTACTCGCGTTAGCTATTTCGCTGACAAGCTCTGAGGTTTTGCCTATATGCTCGAAGATTAATTGTAAGCTTTGTGCGGTTTCTGCTGCAATAGAACTACCTTGCGTGGTTTTACTGGTTGATAGTTCAATCAGCTTAGAGGTCTCTTCAGCTGCAACGGTACTACGCGCCGCTAAGTTTCTTACCTCTTCAGCAACGACCGCAAAACCTCTGCCTTGCTCTCCTGCTCTTGCGGCCTCAATGGCAGCATTTAATGCCAATAAGTTAGTTTGCGCAGCAATCTCATCAATCGTGGTTATAAACTTTGATATTTTTTGACTTGATTCAGTGATCTCTTCCATCGCACTCACCATCGAGTTCATTTTCTCACTGCCTACCTTTGACTCGCTCTGTGCTTGGGAAACAAGTTCATTCGCCTGTGTGGCATTTTTGGCATTATCACCAATTTGGTAGCTGAGCTCGTTTAGAGATGAAGAGACGTTAACCAGATTTTCTGCCTGCGTATTGGCACCATTAGACAGCATTATGCTACCTTGCGAGACACTACTACTGCCTTGTGATATTTCATTACTCGCCGCTTGTGTTTGACCCAAAACTTCGTTTAAGTTCTCAGTCATTTGTTTCAACGCAAGCCCTAGAGTATCGTTTTCTGACGCTAAGTTAACATTATGATTTAACTCTCCCGCAGCAATATTCTGAGCAAGGTCCGCTTTTTCTTGTAAATATAGCACCATATTTTTCATCTCAAGAAAAATACCCTGATCTTCACCCTCACTTTTTAAAGACAGAGATAAATCGCCAGAGGCGACTGTTTTGGCGATTTTTCCAATGTATTGCGGCTCACCCCCTAACAAGCTCATTACATGGCGGGTTATGTATAGAGCAAATATAACACCAACAATTATCGCAAGCAGAGTCCCAAAGATAGTGGTATTGATAAGTGCGGCATCTGTTCCTTCCAGTGAACTTTTGCGCACATCCATCAACACTTGTTCTCTGTCTTTAAATGTTTTTATTTGATTTCTAAATTTATCAAAATAGACTTTACCTTTAGCCTGACCCACTAGATCTGCCATATCATCCATTGTTTTAGAATTTCCAATAGCGCGTCGCAACGCTATTTGATCTTCCACTACTAAGCCAATCCATTGATCGATAGTCACTTTACTCTCTTTCAGCAAAGTCACTTGAGCAGGATTATCAGCGACTGTTTTCATCAGCTCTACAGTGAGGGAATTAAACCTAACCTTACCGCTATTATAGGGTTCTAGAAACTCATCTTTTCCCGCAAGTAGGAAACCACGCATACCCGTTTCCATATCAACAGCAGCCGCTACAATCGCCTGCGCCTGTGCTATCACTTTATAAGTGTGCTCAACCCAAGCAGTCAACTTTTTTAACTCTTTTATGTCTGTACTCGATGCCGCCTGTTTCTTTCTTTTTTGCATGAGTGTTGATTCACGCTCAATAAAGGTTTTTAACTGTCCTCTGAATTTATCGAAATACTGCTTACCTTTTGCCTGTTTAATCACATCGGACATATCATTCATGGTTTTTGCATCGCCAATACGTGACCTTAAAGCAATCACAGGTTCTGTGACCTTGCTTTGCCAAGCAGCAATTGTCGTCTCTATTTGAGTCAATAATTCAACCTGCTGTGGATTATCTGAAACCGTCACAGAAAGGGATTTTAAGAGTGTCTCGAATGACTCTTTACCATTTTTATAGGGGTCTAAAAAATCAGGTTTGCCAGCCAATAAATAACCGCGCATACCTGTTTCCATATCAACCGCAGCGGCTTCTATACGCGAGGCCTTAGCCAGTACATTATGTGTGTGATCAACTGACGCAAAATCACTTTCTAAGGATTTTACACTTAAAAAAACCACTACTGAAATAAATAGCATCAAAGCGAGTATAAGGCCGTATCCTAAAAGCAACTTCAATTTGAAACTTATTTTATTTAACATTTTTGACTCCATAGAGAAAAACTTTCATTCAACCTGATCAGTAATGCTTTGATCGTTTAATAAATGAGAAAGTTTAAAAACTGCCACTTTAGCGATTTATAGTTACGATTATTATTCAGGCCCACAAATGAATACTCTTTATATCCATCATTGATAATTCAGCATAGCTCCCATTTTTGATAATTCAAAAGAAATGTTGCCCTTAAGTGTAAAAAAACATCATTATTCACAGAACATAAACAGAACATAGCTAGAACATAAATCAAAAATAAACAGCGTATAAACAGCGTATTAAGGATTTAGGATTTAGGATTTAGGATTTAGGATTTAGGTCGCAAGGCTAATCTGCAATTAAACGTAAACAACAACTGCATACTTGGAGCATACAAACCAACATTTCTAATGCTCGTTATTTATAATGACGCGAATCATTACTGCTTTTTTCTTTCTACTCGGTCAACTATTTCCTGATGAGCGATTAATTCCAGCGGCTGTTAACAGTGGCGATACACTCCTCTATTCACAATATATGTAAAACAACCTTCTTTTTAGCCCGCGAGTAAAGCTGCGAAAAATCATAGTAATACAATGATTATTAATGACTTATCCTGACTAAACAGACGCTCCTAATTGATCTGAATGCTTTGTACATAAACGATAACACTTCTTTTAAAAAATTAAGATGAGAGCTGTTTGCATCTATTTCACATTCCATCTATGATACGCACACGTTAGTCGGGGGGCCTTTAAGGCTGAGATGGTATTTAATACTGGACCCGCAGAACCTGATCCAACTGATATTGGCGTAGGGAACTAACTTGATTGATAACCTTCGTGTATCAAGTTGTCCGCGCCTTTTTAGGAGTTTACGTGGACAATACCGCAAATTTTAGCACCTCAGATTTATCCAACGCTGGCACACAGCCATCACACAGCCCTATCGTTTTAAGTGTCGCTGGATCAGACAGCGGCGGCGGTGCGGGTATTCAAGCCGACATCAAAGCGATATCAGCGACCGGCAGTTACGCCTGTACCGTTATTACTGCTTTAACAGCACAAAATACATGCGGTGTTAGTGGTGTGCTGCCTATCGATCAAGATTTTATCAGTGCGCAGTTTGATGCGGTGTTTAGTGATATCGCAGTCGATGTTGTAAAAATAGGCATGCTCGGTGATACCCAGACGATAATCACAGTCGCTAATGCACTAAAAAAGTATCCCGTTAAGCACATTGTTTTAGATCCTGTTATGGTCGCCACCAGCGGTGATATTTTGCTCGAACAAACGGCGATAGATTGCTTAATTCATGAGTTGTTACCGCTGGCCAGCGTAGTCACACCCAATATTCCCGAAGCACTAGCGCTATTACATAAAGATCCAGCGCATATCGTTGAGACGCCACAACTTAGCCTTTCGATTTGTCAGGAACTGCTGAGCTTAGGCTGCCAATCTGTACTACTTAAAGGTGGGCATCAAACCGGTCTTCAAAGCAGCGATTATTGGTTATCTGGCGATCAGCAGCACACCTACAGTAAAGATCGCATCCCCTCTAAAAACACCCATGGTACTGGCTGTACATTATCTTCCGCTATTGCCTCTTATCTCGCTCAAGGTTTACCGCTACAACAGGCGATTGAAAATGCGAAAGAATATATTACCCAGGCGATTAGCCATAGTGAAAACCTACATGTAGGTAATGGATCAGGCCCTGTACAACATTTTTACGCGCTCGCCAAATGAGTAGTCTTGAGATTCGTCAGTCATCATTACACTATCAAGATGCAAGCTCTCCAGTATTTAGTGGTTTAAATTTACACTTACCTGCCAATAGCTGGACTTGCATACTCGGTGCCAGCGGTTGCGGTAAAACCAGCTTACTGCGCTTGCTCGCAGGCTTAATTGATCCACAACACCAGATCGAGGGTGAAATATCCTGCTCTGACGGCCTTCCTTTAAGCAGTCGTATTGCCTATATGGCCCAGCAAGATTTACTACTACCTTGGTTAAGTGTCTTAGATAATGTATGCCTAAAAGCAAAGCTGAGTACTGGAAAAATTACGGCAACGCAGCAAGAACGCGCCCGTTTATTACTGAGCCAATTGAATCTATCAGGCATCGAAAACGACTTCCCCAACCAACTGTCAGGGGGGATGCGACAGCGGGTTGCACTGGCACGTACCTTAATGCAGGAAACCCCCTTTGTATTAATGGATGAGCCATTTTCCGCATTAGATGCGGTCAATCGCTATAAGTTGCAGGAACTTGCAGCTGAGGTTTTGAAAAACCGCACTGTGCTCTTTATCACCCATGATCCCCAAGAGGCACTGCGCTTGGCAAATCAGCTCTATTGGTTTGATAACAACAAAAAACTCGTACCTATACAACTACCAAGTTCCAATACGCCGCGCGCTATAGATGCAGAGCTTGGTGCCTGCCAACAATCATTATTACAACAGATGCACAGCCAATATGACTAACTATAACCACCCTGATAAGCACAGTCGTTATGCCCATCTTTGGCGGTTATCGGTGACCGTCTTGGTATTATTAGGGATATGGCATTTAATCGTGGTTATCTTTGAGATGCCGCCTTTTATCTTGCCCCCTCCCCTACTTGTTTTTGAAAAGCTATTGGCGAATTACTCCTTACTGTTTGATCACGCTCTGATCACTTTAAGCGAGATAGTGTTAGGTCTAATCCTCGGCATCTGCATGGGATTGTTATTTGCCCTGCAAATGCTGCTGTTCAAACCTGTGCGCCGCTGGCTATTACCCGTGCTTATCGCCAGCCAAGCCATTCCAGTCTTTGCACTCGCCCCGATACTCATGCTGTGGTTCGGTTACGGTATGACCTCAAAAGTAGTGATGGCCGCCTTGATCATTTTTTTCCCTATTACCACCACTTGTTTTGATGGTCTGCGCCATACCCCTAGCGGCTATTTAGATCTCGCGCAAACGATGGGAGCCAATCGTTGGCGCCAACTTTGGTCCATTCGTCTGCCCGCGGCGCTACCTACATTAGCCTCTGGGATACGTGTCGCTGTCGTTGTAGCCCCCATAGGAGCAGTGGTTGGTGAGTGGGTTGGTTCTGCAGGTGGTTTAGGTTATTTAATGCTGCAGTCTAACGCACGTATGCAAATAGCCGACATGTTTGCCGCATTATTATTACTGGCGGTCTTTTCCATCGCCCTTTATTACTTGACTGATTTTTTACTAAAACGTTTTATCCCCTGGCATCGCGAACAGGCGAGCCGCTAAAAACCTAATCTCAATGAGAGAACATAGCATGAAAAAAGTATTAGCTTGTATGGCGTTAGCCTTGATCACACAAAGTGCCTACGCACAGAAAGTCACCTTAATGTTGGACTGGTTTGTCAATCCAGATCACGGCCCTATTATTGTCGCCAAACAACAAGGTTTGTTTAAAGATCAGGGGTTAGACGTTGAAATCCAAGAGCCAGCCGACCCTAGCATGCCACCAAAGTTGGTTGCTGCAGGCAAGTTTGATCTAGCAGTGACCTATCAGCCACAGTTGATTCGCGACGTGGTTGAACAGCTACCACTGACACGTGTTTCGACGCTTATCGCCACACCATTAAATACCGTGATGGTACTAGCTGATAAAGGTTACGACTCACTAGCAGATCTTAAAGGCAAAAAGGTCGGTTACGCTTTTGATGGCGGTCTAGTTGATGCAACTGTTGGCACAATGCTGAGCAAAAACGGCATCAGCATTAAAGATGTTGAGCTAATCAACGTTGGCTGGTCACTGTCTGCATCACTAGCAGCGGGTAAAGTAGATGCGATTTACGGCGGGTACCGTAACTTTGAAATGCACCAGCTAAAAATGGAAGGCTTTCAAGGTAAAGCTTTCTATGTTGAGGAAGAAGGCGTACCGCCATATGACGAATTGATTGTAGTAGCCAACAGCAAAAGCGTCGATAAAGAGATGGTTGCTAAATTCAACCGCGCTCTAGAGCTAGCGACACAGTACACGATTAATCACCCGCAAAAAGCGTGGGATTTATTCAAAAGCTATGGCGATGGCAAAAAGCTAGATACGCAGCTTAACCGCCTTGCATGGAAAGACACCTTGGTACGTTTTTCACTGCGCCCAAAAGCCGCGGACAAAGCTCGTTATGACAACTATGCACAATTTTTGGTCGATAACGGCGTGATCAAAACGAAGCCTAATACTGACAGCTATATCCTCGATTAATAGCCATCTGTTAGCGCTTCTATATTAAGGAGCGCTAATTCTGGAGTTCATAATGAATCACCAAGACTTAATTAAAGGTTGTCAAAATCAATGGGACAATTACATCCAACATCCCTTTGTGCAGCAGCTAGGACAGGGAACATTAGCTAAACCTTGTTTCCAGCATTACCTGCAACAAGACTACCTCTACCTTATTCACTACGCCCGCGCCTTTGCTCTCGCAGTGTTTAAAAGTGAAAACCCGCAGCAAATGCGCGCGAGCCTACCATCGTTACACGCTTTAGTGGATCAGGAAATTGCTTTGCATATCGATTATTGCCAATCTTGGGGGCTCGATGAAGAAGACATTATCGCACTGCCTGAGGGCGTTGCTACCATTGCCTACACCCGCTACTTAATCGATGCTGGCGTACAAGGTGACCTCACCGATTTATATGCAGCATTAGTGCCTTGTGCATTAGGTTATGCCCATGTCGGTCAATGGTTAATGCAATCGGGAAATAGTACGACAGATAACAACCCGTATGCCAACTGGATTGAAATGTACGCTGGGGAAGAGTATCAAGAAGCTGCTGCTGCAACCACTGCGTTTTTTGATCAGCTAATTGCCGATATAGATATAAACTCAACCCGCGGTCAACGTTTGCAACATCACTTTACCACAGCGACCCGTATGGAAATTGCTTTCTGGCAACAGGGACTAGATATTAGCAGCTAGCCTCTATTTGTCGCGTTTTGATGTCCACTGCTTATTTAAGCATTTGTTTTTGTTGAAAACTCGCGGCATATCAAACGAGTATCTTGGATGCTTAATGCTTCGTTAGTTAAACCGCAGACAATGCCATCTGCACTGCTATGATTGTATTGACAGTTTTTGCAGACCCCAAAGGCGGTGCGCTCAGTGGAGGTTTGATAGCTTCTCAATAATCCAGTCAGTAACACCGTAGCCTCGCTCTGTTCTTTTTCAGACAGCGCTATTACCGCCTGCGAAAATTTAGCAGGCGGGCAAGTCTCTGCCAAAAAAGCACTGCCCGTTGGTGTTACCTTTAGGTGGGTTATACGCTTATCATTGTCGTCCTTTTTTCGAATAATCAGCGATTTATTTTCCAATACTTTTAAAGACTGTGACACAGTACCTTTGGTCAAGCCCAAATATTCAGTCACTGCAAGTGTCGTATCAGAATACCTATTACAAGTAGACAGATAATACAGCGCTTCTTGCTGTACTGGCTGCAAGCCTAACTCCTGCCCTGCTGCGCGTGTCTCTTGACGCAATAAATTTGCCAAGCGTTCAATTACATTAAATAGCTCATCTTTCATGGTGTTAATAGTATCGACTCAAAACATGTTTGACAAGCAGAGTTTTGGCGTGTTTAAATAAATACAGTTTCGAGTCAAAACCATATCTATTTCTATTTGGAGAACATTATGAAACCTATAAAATTATTGCTCGCTGCTGCTATATCTCTCCCATTGATGGTAAGTAACAGTCATGCTCACAACCAACATAAAGGTCATATTCAAGCACCAGAATCTTCAGCCACTACGCCTGAATTCGATATTGTGCATGCAAAGGTAACAACAGTAGATGGTCATTTAATATTCCAACAAGTTGTCAAAGGTAAAGCGGGCGAAAAAAAACCTGAAGCTCTTGGGACATTAGCAGGTGCCAGTGTATACAGCTATGTATGGCCGACATCTATCAATAGCTCAGCTGTAGGTTTTGCCGCTGATCAAGGGATTTTAGCCTTAGCTCTCACCGTGCATCCTGATTTCGACGATACTCCGTTATACGACGAAGATAATGATGGCGATAAAACCAATGATGGAGACAAATGGCACAGTCACTGGGTCGTCTTGGTAGCTGATGACGCATGCGGTGCAGGTGCTTTAAAAGTGAAAGATATTGATGCAGGAACTAATCCAACGTTACCTAAAACATGGCCCAAATTACCAATATTTATCGATAGTCCAGGTTTTGAGTTTTCATTAGATAACTCTGAAGTACTCATTAAAGTGCCACTAACCGCCTTGGCGAATAACCAAGGTTTCTCGTTTGATGCAGTCACAGCCGGATTGAAAATAAATCAGCAACTACATGCTCCGCTACTTTGTGTGAACAACGTATTTGATGTCGCCTCGGGTGATCTTAGTTTACCGGGTAAAAGCCAATAGAAAGGGAGAAGAAAATGAAAATTCATGTTTACGATACACATGTAAAAACAGTAACGGGCAAGCACATACACTTCGATATTTTAGTTGATGACAATAATAGCGTTAAAGTAAAACAATTTGCCGAAAACTATTTAGCTAACCTAGGAGTAGAAACTGAAAATATAGAGTTACAAAGCTGTAGTTTTTGTCACAGTGAGATAGCAAATTCTCAAGTGCAACAGGATATCACTTTGAAGGGGCATTGTATCATCCCGCTATAGTCGTAAGGGTAAGGTCAATACAAAGTCACTATTATTGTGACTTTGTATGTATTTCGATGCTGCATTTGTACGTGCTAGAGCAGCAGCTTTATTCTTTTTGTTCTAACAAAAGATCAGTGTATATTTTGAAAAAGATATCACGCCCTTGATTGATCAGCTCATCGGGAAAGTCATAATCTGGATTGTGTATTTGCGGTGAGTCAATGCCTGCCCCAAAGGCAAACATAGCGCCTTTGGCGCTTTGACTCAGTGCACCAAAATCTTCTGACCAACGCAGCGGTTCATCCAACCAAACAACCTTATTACCACAATGAGCTGCAGCGTCAGCTACATATTGCGCACACTTTGCATCATTAACGCTGGCATTAAAAACGTCCTGCCATTCAATGTTAACAGATAGCTTATTGCGCGCCGCTAGTTGCTCAACCTTCTGCGTGACATTATCAATCAGTAATTGCATTCCCTGATTGGTTTCACTGCGCAACGTCACTAACAACTTACCCGCCCCTGCTGCTGTTCCAAATGCTTCTTCGCCCATTGAACAATGGATCAACGTTAGCATTATCAACTCATCAGATTGTAGCGATGCAGCTAACGCGGGCAAGCTCTGCATAAGATCAGCAAGCGCTAGGGCAGGACTAATACCGGTCTCGGGGTATGCTGCATGAGCAGTTCGTCCTTCTAAATTGATTATCATACCGCGTGAAGCACAATTAAAACCACCTTCACGAATCAATACATCACCTAAAGGGTGGCCAGGTAAATTGTGTAAGGCAAAGCAATAATCAGGATTAAACTGCTCAAACTGAGTATCACCAACAACCGCAATGGCACCCTCACCTGTCTCTTCAGCCGGTTGAAACAAGAAAGTAACACTTCCTTTACACGGTAAGTTCTGCACCACAATTTCTGCAAGCGCCATTAAAATAGCCATGTGGCCATCATGGCCACATTTATGAGAGACTCCGTGATTAACTGATCTATGTAAGAAATTATTTTCTTCTTGAATAGGTAATGCATCGAGCTCTGAGCGAAATAATACATTTGGCCCAGGGGCTTTTGCATCAAAGCAAAAAGCCAGCCCCTCGCCGCCTACACCAATATACGTTCGATCAGGATTAAACTGTGCGAACTGCTCAAGAATATATTCGGCGGTTACGCTCTCTTGCCCAGATAATTCTGGATACTTGTGTAAGTGCCTTCTCAGTAATGCCCATTGACTCATTCGTATTATCCATATTAATAGTAATTAATTAGCTTGTATCCAGAAACAGCCACCAACTGATAGCCTCTCGCCTATTCAATCTAAACGTAACTAGAATTAGGGGTTTAGAATAACTGAACGCGAGCATTTAGTGGCGTACATCTTGAACAATTGAATCGCTCTCGCTAGGGCCATGTTGCTGGATTAAGCTCGTTAAGGGAGAGCTAACCCTCTCTTTTTACTCAAAACTGAAAGCTTTGCGTCATTAAACGGCATTTCTACCTCTATTACTAACAAGATTAAACTTGATATTTTCGATAATCCGACAAAATCTCTTCAAAATACCCCATCACTTCTGCTAAACGCTGAGTCTACTGAACAAATTAATGCCATGGTCACGGTCTTGAATAATAAAACAGGAATAACTGTGGCCGCTATAGAAGCGGGTAGTAAAAGCACTGTTGAGACGGCGAATAGATTGAACCAGACTGGTACAACACTCTCGAGCATAATCGATGAAATCGTCAACTTAGCACAGATGAATTCTCATGTGGCGACAGCGACTAGCGAACAAATGCTAGCGACATCGGAAATAAGCGAAAATATCGTCATGATTTCAACCACCGCCGAACAAACCAAAGATAACATGGTGGATTCTGCAAGATTATGTGAGGAATTAGATAAAGAATCTAATGATTTACAGTTGTTGATTGGTAAATTTACTTTGTGAGTAAAACGCGTTCGGTTAGGTCAGAAGGCTTAACTGAGCTCCTTGCGCATCATTCAACTGCAGGTCCTCCTATTAATCTGTTACTGACCTAGATAGTAAACAGCCAGCTAAGTATAACAGACCCACCTCATTCAAATTAAGCGGTTTCTGAACAGTCTGCCTAGATCCTCTATAATGCCAAGTCGTTACCACCTACTCTACGGCTTAGAAGTATTTACTTAGAAAATGACAGAATTACCATAACTCTCACACTTACCGAATCAAATTAAATCTGGTTAGAAAAGCTTAGTCTAAAGAGCTACTTAACAGTAAATTCATAGTCTCCTTCAACCAAAATGGAACAACACAGACCCTGTAGCATCACCAAAAATATGGCTCGTTTTTTGCTCTGAAAATACTTTATCTTAACTTCACAGTAACTTACCTTATATTTGGTGACATTTATGAATATTTCAAATAATGCATGGCACATGCTTGCCGCAGTAAAAAGCATCAACGAAAATCAGATTCAAAGTAACCAGTAGTCAGCACTTCAGTAACAGATAGAACAAGCTCTTCAATTAAAGAGTTAGAGGCTTACTTTGAACTAAAGATTGCTCTTACGAAAGCAGATAAACAAAACACATCAAATGTAGAAGCACTTCGAGATAAAATACGTCAAGCTGACGCGAATTCTAATTAATGAGAATAGTCCGAATTTACCTCTTGTGATTAAGCACCCTATGGGCGGTTCCATATTGACAAATGTTCATGTCAGCTTTGGCACAAACATTACAGGCGAGCTGCAGAACTTTAATGACATATTTCAAAATAAATTAAAAGCTTTAACTAAGAGTTAATTAGTTATGGGCCTAATCATAATTTATTCAATAGTTTGTTCTGTAGTACGACGCAACGTCTTAAAAGTTTGGCGATGCTCTACGTATCCCTTAGGGAGAACCCACACTACCATTGACGCTAAATCGATTACTTCGTGCGCCGCTGCTAATGATGAGGGTATGAGATCAGCAGGGGGTA
>Ga0209291_1000700_pt1 | contig 31637 bp, 32 predicted proteins | sample GOMGulsemesocosm_FD_184633 | JGI IMG/M metagenome (GOLD analysis project Ga0209291, IMG submission 184633) | Methane-oxidizing microbial communities from mesocosms in the Gulf of Mexico - GOM9B Gulf of Mexico (SPAdes) (version 2) | ecosystem: Environmental > Aquatic > Marine > Cold seeps...
GGCCGTCGTCATCTAAAATCTGTAGAGGTATATAACGCCCTGGTAGCTGTTTGTTATCGTCACGTTCTAGGGTAATTACACCTTCAATCTCACCAGCTGTGACCACCGGAATATCGAGAGTTTCAACGGCTCCGGGTCTAGGCAAAAATGAAAACCCTTTTTCAACAGGAATCCAAAAAGGATTTTCCAAGCTATCAACATCGAGTTTAACATCGGTGATTCGGTTTTTGGGTAATCCGGTTAAAAAGGCAATACCGCTTTCTTGTGAATAAGCATCACGCCTTGCATGAACGCCAAGTAATTTAGCACCTTCGATGAGGGGTTCACCTTCGTTGTATCGGCCATCAAGGTTCATATCTTCAAATACACGAGCAGAGATGCCACCGCCGGCCGCCATTCTGTCTCTGGCTATTTTGAATGAACCAGATGTTGGATCTTGTCCAAAACTAAATCGCAATGACAAAAAGGCTTGATAATCACTATTATCATCCATTGAAACGTTGGCACTAACAATGGCATAGGGAGTATCCCAGTTGAGCGCGTAACTAGCGCGTGTTGCATTTTTATTATAATGCAAACCAAACTCACTACTGAACTGTGGAGTCATTGCCCAAAATAGACTCGTGGACGCATTGGTAAACTCTGCAGTAGGTTTAATATCATACCCAATTTGACTTCGCCAGCGCATACTATCAAATGTTTTCGTCAATTGAGTATTTCCGTTAAATGTTTCTATATCCGTACTATTTGGGATGGCTATATCTATCTTGTTTAAAGTATTAGTCAGGGAAAACTGATTAGAATATGCACCCAAAAATAGGTTAACAGATGATGTATTTACATTGTTATAAGATGAAGAACTACTGCCGTTAAGTGAATAATTTAGTGCTAATCCATTACCTGAATATATAGGACCAGAGAAGCCTAATCCAACGCTATTCTTGCTGGTTGTATTGAAATGAGAGTCGATGGCGAAATCTTCATCAAGCTGTTGATATCTAAAGTCTACAGCATGTTTGTTGATGCGTGATTTTGCTGAAAACTTGAGTGAACTTCCCGCATCAACATCTTTAACATAACCCAAATTAAACTTCGCAATGGGTAAATAGTAATTGATGCTCAGAGGCACAAAATTATGCCGCTCACCGTTTCTAAACTGATAACTGCTAAAGCCACTCTGTATCGAAATATCATTATTGATACCCTGCTCGAGTGATAAAGCTGTTCGATAGGAATCAATGAGTGGTAATTCAGAATTTTCTTTATTAAATAAGCTACTGTTTTGCTTAGTTACCGACAGATCGTAGTTTAGCTGACTTTCAAGCAATGTGTTTGTGGTGACTGGCACGCTTTCGATACGTTCTCGTTTTTGACCTTGAGGTCCATAAAAAATCATCTTAAAAACATTGTCACCAAATGATAAATCTAAATCTCGAAATTCATATCGACCAGATTCATCAACCGTCATTGTTTCGAGTAGAATATTGTTGTGATAAAGCTCTATATCCCAACCTGGTAATAAATCACCGACAAAACTTGTCGTATTTTGGTTGTGGTTAGTCCCCAATTTACGGTTACCAAATTTAAAGCCAACTTCTTGTGATGTGCCTTTTAATAAAGGAACCCGAGTCGGGGAAATATCTCCTAATGCTACTTGTGAGGCATTTAAAGGACCGAGTAAGTCATTTTTAACAGAATCTCGTTGTAAGTTCAAACGAAAGTTATCCATAAACTTATCATCATTACCACTTAAATAATAAGTACCGGTCATATAAGCGAGATCGCCCATTCCTAGCATCGAATAGTTGGCATCATCATTATTTTTGCTAACTGAATAACTAGTTTGAACATCTACTAAAGGCATTGTAAATGCCTTGTAAGGCGTATCCCGAAATGGAAGTACAGGTGGCAATAACTTACCAATTGTCAATTTTCCTAAGCGTGCTCTTCGACGTAGTTTCTCTTGCAATGGGAGTAATTGCGTTGGAGAAATTAATAACAGTAAATCTTTAAAATTGATTTCAAAACCAATATTGAAAATATCGCTGAGATAACTTGAATGTAAATATATATCATCATCTTCGACCCTAATTAAGTGTCGAGGAATTTGAAAAGTTTGTCCGTTAATGGATACCTGTGCAGGAGTGATTGCGTCATTGGGTACAGATAGTTGAAAATTTTGTGACTCATTAATGAACCAGCCTGATGCTGTCCGTTGCTGCGGATTTACCGTAATAGGAAAGTCAATGACTGAGAATAAGTTATCAAGGCCGACGAGGGCACCATTGCCTGATTTATAGCCAAATACAGTATCTAAGATATGAGTATCTACTTGTGCAATAAGCAATAATTCTTCATTCTCTAAAAAACCAGACGAGCCATTATCAACTTGCTCAAGTGATTTGTTATTTAGACGGGCTCCTTGAAGTTTAGTATTTATTACAGCTTGCTTAAACTTATGGCCTAAACTTGATAGATATTGCTGGGCAAGCTGCCTTTTTCTCGAATTTCTATTATTTTTATTTTGCAATGCACGTCTAAAATTTGGATCTCTATAGCTGTGTCCTAAAGATTTAAAATATTGTTGCGAGGATTGTTTAGTCGACGATTTGCTGGTTGATAATTTTGAGGTGACATTGTCTAACGACGTAAATTCATGACTAAGAGTTTTTTTCTTTTCTACATCACGAGCGTAAACCTCGTTACTGCTAATGAGTAACAAGGTTAAGATGAATAAATATCGAGAGAGAAAATCACGCAATATCATTATTTATAATTTTCTTCGCGTCGATAATTTAAAGCATTAACATTTACAATTTTTTGTGCAAATACCTGCCCTTTGAACTCATCTGCTCCTTCATAAACAATACGCATGATCCCTGATTTTTGAGGGTGATCTTTAAATCCGACTAATAACCGACGCATTGTTAGTTCTGGGTAGATAGCGATGTTATTTTGAATACCAATCATTCGTTCGGGTTGTGTTGGTGCATCTTTCCAGTAAATTTTAATATTGCCAAGCGTGCTATATTTACCATGCCGCTCCACATCTATATAGGTACCAGTATAAATTTTTCCATCACGTTGCCGAGTCACTAAATCAATATTTGAAAGAGTCGATGAGACGTCTATTTTTCCTTCCCTAACCATAATAGGAATAGAGAATGATAAGTTAAGATGCAGTTGAATTCCGCCTTTGTTTTTAACTTTAGCCAGTTTTTCTCTATTAGGCATGGCATCAAAGACTAAATGCGAGCGATATTCACCTACCTGCAAACCTTTAGGACGTCTAAGGCCCAATCTAACATGTTGGCGTTCACCAGGTTTTAATGTGACCTGCCTAGGGCTGTAACGAATCATGCGGTTAGCGGACGGAAATTCTCGTTCACCCGCTTTAAAGGCAACATATTGTCCATCTTGCTGCTGATATTGATGACGCCAATAAATTTTATAAGTGCGCGTTTCTTTACTTGTGTTAACTAATGATACTTTGGCCGAGCGATCGCGCTCTGAAAATTCAACTCTAGTCGGTGTGATTAACAAATTAGCAAAGGCTTGATTGATCAAACCAAATGATAAGATCAATACAAAGATGAAAGTTTGAAAGACTGATATTTTAAATACCTTTGTTTTGTACATAGTTGAGTTATCCTTGGTTTGTGTTATCTGTTGTTAGTAACTAACCATGACGGTCATGTGACTTAAATAGGTGGCATCTTTATAAAAACCTGAACCCGAGGTCGTTAATGTTGCGCCTACATTAAATAAGGCGTTGCCAAGAGCATCTGTCGTGATGATGGGGCCAAACGTATGGTGTTGTGTAATAGTAAATTGACTCGTTGACGGATCCGATGCGCCAGCAAGTTTAGTCTGAATGTCAGGGACGATAAAAGTAACATTTATTGGTGTATGTTGGGGAAACCCATTAAGTTCCCATAATGCAGGGTGACCAGCATCAATAATTACGAAAGCTGAATCTGCTGAAATTTGGCCTGAAAAAGCAATATTCATGACATAACTGGCGTTGTTATCTTTTAGGGCAATTGTTCCAAAACTTAATGATTTGATTTCGTTCACCGTGGCTGCTTGCGAAACGAATGATTTACACAGTAAAAAAACTAACAGTATTAGTAAATAGTAATGAAATGAAAGTAAATGTTTAAGGAAATTTTTTTTCATAATCTAATTTGATAATAAAGAAAGCTCTCTAAATGAGAGAGCTTTCTTGTAATCAACTAATAATTTACAGAAACAGTATAACTACCTGTAAAGGTAACATTTTCGTATGGTACTGCAACCTCGGCACCAGATACTGCTGAACCTGTTGAGTCTGTTTCTAATGTCGCTCCAACATTGAATACTAAAGTACCACCTGCATCAGTGTCATACGTAAATGGCGTTCCTGAGGTAGTAACAGTTGTTGTTAGGTTGGTAACATCAAATATTTTTGTATCTGTTGTTGACGGATCCGTTAAAGTAAAATCAGATATTGCACTGATTGTTAATACGGTATTTGGCGCCGCACCCGATACAGTAAATGTACCAGCAACACCAGGAGTAATCGCAACAATTGATGCCTTTGATGAACCAGCAACAATAACATCTGCTGTAACTCCATCAGAATTGACAGTCAGTGTCGCAATATCTGCACTTGCTGTTTCATCACTAGCAATAGCAACAATTTGACCGAAACTCAACGGGGTAGTTTGAGCCACTAAAAAGGAGTTCTTAACTTCAACACTTGCCGTACCAGCACCATCTTCGGCAACAGAAACACCAGACATAACGGCAGCTGAAACAGCTGTTACAGCAAATAAGCGAGTTAGTTTATTTTTCATCATAATATATACCTTTTAATTAAACGTAATAACATCATTATAGAAACAAAGAGTAGGCTTTAAGCCATCCCAATCTAGTAAAATCTCTGGACATTTTACAGCCTAAATTAATGTTACCAGCATTATTCGTTCGTTGCTTAAAACCACTAAGAAAATAATGAATTAATGCCTTGGTATAGTTAATTTTTGCTAGTAAAAAATAGACGACTTATCTATCTTGGCTTGTACAAATCTAAAATTCCCCTTTGATAATTACCTATCGACTCAATAATTTGAAACTTTAGCCAGTTATAGCATTTTTTAATAAAAAAGTAGGTTATTTATATTCGACTAGTACTTTAGTTGTAGTTGGTGCCTAATTTTCTAGTGAGAAAAGGCGTAATAAGGTATGAATTTTTGTGCTGTTGAAATAACCTGCATTGAATCTATTACAACTACTTTCGCGTGAATCATAATACCCCGCTCATTTGGAGTGATAATTCCTGTTAACACATGATTAGATGAAAATTCAGATAAGATATTTTTTGTGCCTTCGTCAAACTGAAGGCCAGTGGCATCTAAATAGGTTAAATGAGCTTGCTGATAAGCGTTAATAGTACGAACACCAAACGGCTGTAGATCATGAGAAATACTTTCACTTAATTGGTAACTCAGTTGATGGTTATCTTCGAGTACTCTTGCTTGGTAACCAAAGGATGTAATGATTAAAGGCAAACCTTTTAAGTTTACATTGGCTGTTTCAACCAATTGCGTTGCTATCGAATCTGTATAGTCAGAAAACAGACTATGGGTGTGAAACGTGGCTTGAGGGATGATGCTAGAGTTGATCTGATCTGTCTGTGGTTGCAGCAATTGTTCAACCCCACCTTCTGTTTTTAAGGTCACGGTGTGGCTACAGCCTGATAGTAAAGCATAGGATAGAAGGATGGCACTCATCAAGATTGATTTTGTAAAATTTTGCATGATTGCTCCGTTATCTGACACTAGAAATAATTGGAAAACCCTTAGGTTGTTCTGTTTCTTCTGTTAAAACTGCATTAACCACAATGGCGGGTACTAAAATTTGTGAAGATGACATTAATGCATTAGATTCCACATCAATGATACGGGCATTTAATAAATAGCCACCCTGATGTTTTGTCATGGTGCCCGTAATAACAAAGTTAATATCAAGATCGCCACTGACTTCGTCAATTTTCTCGCTATGCCAGAAAATATCTCCTGCATCGGTAAACTGTAAACGGCCTGTTGATTTTAAATCAATAACTGAAAACCCCGTGCGGTTTGTCTCATGCATAACCGACTCATGAATCTGCCGGCCAAAATGATTGGTTGTTTTTAGGTCTGAATCTAATAACGCAAAATTTGCCACCGCAAAAACACTACTGTTATCTGGTGAGTCTAGGTTCGAGAATAAATCTTGGATGAGCCATTTAGCGTAGTGATTAACGTTTTTAATCAGTGGTTTCTTCTCGTAAGTTGTTAATTCATGCGCTGGCTTCATCGGCGGTTTATCATCTGTCATCCGAGGTCGTGACGTTGCCGGCGTAAATATCGTACAGCTGCACATTAGTGTAGCGAGTAATGATACACAAAATAATTTATTCATCGTTATGTCCCTTAGTCGTATTGTCACGATAGAGCATGCCATCTTTAATGGTTGACCCTTGTTGCTGAGGATTGATAGAGCTCATCGCGGCAATCACTTGCCTAGCCGCGGCAACGACTTGCTTGTCATGCAAATTAATGAGTTTTGCATTAACAATGGTACCGTATTCACTTGGTGTCATTACACCGGTTAAAACATAATCAGCCATGGCGTTTGATGCTATTTTTTTGCCTTCGCGGCTGAGTATTAATTCGCTAGTGGGTGTTAAGTATATGGCATTGGCTGATTTTATTTCCATCACATGAGCACCAGCTTTAGTAAGGTTAGTACTAATGCTTTCTTGGAGTAAAGTACCCAAGTGTCCCATATCCTGATTCTTTGTAGATGTAGTTAACGTGTCAGACCACACGAACGTTGAGCTTATAATACGCTTTGAGGTTACATCGAAATGGCTATTTAAGATGAGCTGTTTGCTAATAGAGGTGACCGCCAGTTCTACAGGTTGCTCGAGGGTCGGTTTATTCCCCGCCATAATGCCAATACTTTGACAGCCAGTTAAAGCCAATGAGGCGGCGCATAGTGTGGTATATAGTACGGCAATAGCGTATCGATTAATGTTCATTTGGGCCCCATAGTGAGCAACGAAGAATATTAACCCATACCAAGCAAATAATATGCCACTAAATGATAAGGTAAAGAAAAGGGCGATTTAATCGCCCTTCAATAGCTAAAAATAACAAATATGAGCTAAACAGCCATCACCGGCACAACAGCTGGCACTATTAATTTACCCGCTGTTTTTTGGATAATTTCTTCAACCGTCACATCAGGTGCGCGTTCAATCAAATGAAAGGCGCCGTCTTTGATTTCTAGTACGGCTAAATCAGTCACCACTTTCTTAATACACTGTGCACCTGTTAAGGGCAGGGTGCAGGCATCTAAAATTTTAGAGTTGCCTTTTTTGTCGGCGTGCATCATCGTCACAATAATATTGTCTGCACCAGCCACTAAATCCATGGCGCCGCCCATGCCTTTGATGAGCTTGCCGGGGATCATCCACGAAGCGATATTACCGCTCACATCTACTTCAAAAGCACCTAACACCGTTAAATCCACATGGCCGCCACGAATCATCGCAAAACTCTCGGCAGAAGAAAACAGTGATGCGCCGGTTGCCATAGTTACGGTTTGTTTACCTGCATTAATTAAATCAGCATCGACTTGATCGTCCGTTGGGAATTGTCCCATACCTAACAATCCATTTTCCGATTGCAGCATAACTTCTATATCGTCAGGGATATAGTTGGCCACTAACGTTGGAATGCCAATCCCGAGGTTTACGTAATAACCATCTTTTAGCTCTTGGGCAATACGTTTTGCAATTTGTTCTCTTGAAAGTGCCATGATTATGCCTCTCTTGTGGTGCGTTGCTCGATGCGTTTTTCAAAACTACCTTTGATAACACGGTTAACGTATATACCTGGGGTATGAATATGATGAGGATCAAAACTACCTGCTGGCACTATCTCTTCCACTTCAACCACGGTGATTTTACCGGCTGTTGCCATCATTGGATTAAAATTCATGGCCGTATTGCGGTAAATTAAATTACCCATCGTATCGGCTTTCCATGCTTTTATTAGCGCAAAATCAGCGGTTAAAGATGGTTCAAGTACATAATGTCTACCATCAATTTCTCGGGTTTCTTTACCATCGGCAACGGGTGTTCCGTAGCCAGTTGCAGTAAAGAATGCGGGAATACCTGCACCGCCAGCACGAATTTTCTCAGCAAGAGTCCCTTGTGGCGTTAAAATAACGTCTAATTCGCCACTGAGCATTTGCTGCTCAAACAACGCATTCTCGCCAACATAAGATGCATAAATCCGATCGATTTGCTTCTTTTGCAGCAACAAACCTAGGCCAAAATCATCAACGCCTGCATTATTAGAGATACAAGTGAGGCCTTTAACGCCCATGTCTCGCATTTTTATAATAAGATTTTCTGGGATACCACACAAACCAAAACCGCCGACCATCAAAGTCATATTATCGGTTAATCCAGCTAGTGCTTGATCATAACTCTCTACTACTTTATTTAAACCAGCCACGTTGAGCTCCTTTTAAATTTTAATTTCAACATTAGAACGTAATATTTAATTGTTTTTATATGAAACCAGTTATCAGCATTGCGCTTTTAACGCCACTGACACTTTTGAGTTTGGCGCACGCAATAAGGCATCGCTAATGGCCCAACCAGCTGCGGCTAATTTATCCAAATCAACGCCATGTTCGATCCCTAAGCCATTAAGCATGTAAACCAGCTCTTCGGTTGCGACATTGCCCGATGCACCTTTCGCATAAGGACAGCCGCCCAGGCCTGAAACCGCACTATCAACCGTGCTAACCCCTAATTGCAGGGCGCTAAAAATGTTGGCTAAAGCTTGCCCGTAGGTATCATGAAAATGAACGGCCAACTTTTCAACCGGCACATTGACTAACACGGCTTTGAGCATTGTTTGAACAGCCAGTGGGGTACCCACGCCGACGGTATCACCCAGACTAATTTCATAGCAGCCCATATCTAACAGTTTTTTAGCCACTTGTGCCACTTTAGCAACGTCGATTTCACCTTCATAAGGGCAGCCTAAAACACATGACACATAACCGCGAACGGGCAAACCGTGCTCTTTGGCCATTAACATCAAGGGTTCAAAGCGAGCTAGTGATTCATCAATAGAGCAGTTAATGTTCTTTTGACTAAAACTTTCAGACGCCGCGCCAAAAACAGCGACTTCGCTTGCGCCAGCAGCAATGGCGGCTTCTAATCCTTTTACATTAGGTGTAAGGGCGGCATAACTTACCGTATCTTTTCGGATGATGTTATCAAAAACAGCGCGACTGTCGGCCATTTGTGGTACCCATTTAGGGGATACAAAACTGCCTGTTTCAATCACCGGTAGTCCAGCGTCACTGAGCGCATTCACTAAATCAACTTTAGCCTGTAATGGCACAGCCTTCTCGTTTTGTAGGCCATCGCGAGGACCAACTTCGACAATTTTAACCTTGGTTGGTAAGCGCATTATTTTTCCTCAGAAGCGATTAAATCAACGAGTTGATCGCCATCTTTAACCATGTCGCCGGTGCTAAAGAATACTTCATTGACCACGCCGTCAAAAGGAGCGCTGATACTGTATTCCATTTTCATCGCTTCCATGATGATAAGTACATCACCTGCTTTAACTGACTGATTAGCCACAACAGGTACATCAACAATGGTGCCATTCATTGGCGCAGTTAATTTGTCGTCGCTCTCATCAATTTCAAAGTCACTACCACTGGTAGATTTACGCGTGAAGTGATGAATATCTTGTTTAATGAACAGAGAAACTTGAACGTCAGTCACATCAAACAATAAGCTAGTTTTATGACCATTTATTGTGGCGACTAAATGGTCTCCGCTTAAGATTGCTGTGGTATTAAATGTCTGATCATTAAAATTAAAATCATAGCCAGTATTACTTTGCACGACATTTACTTGATGTGAGTGACCGTGCTCATCAGTTAATTCAACAACATGAATAGCTTGCTCGTTTAAGCGCCATGCGTTTGATGTGTTCCACGGTGAATGAGGATCGAATGATGTTATGTGCGGCGCTGGCGTTTCATCTTTTTGCATTAAGATAGCTAAAGAAGCGAGCATGAGGGATTTATAACACGTCTCTACTTTCGGCGTAAAAAGCAGTGCTTGATGCTTTTCAATAAAACCAGTATCAAGTTCAATATCTTTAAATGGCTGAGCATTAACTAAATTGGTCAAGAAACCAAGGTTAGTTTTAAGACCGCCAATACGATAATCATCAAGGGCGCGGTTCATGCGCGCGATGGCGCGATCTCGTGTTTCATCCCAAACGATAAGCTTGGCAATCATTGGATCGTAAAAACTGCTGACTTCATCACCTTGAATAACCCCCGTATCTACTCGCACATGATTTGAGGGCGTCGGTTGGCGTAAATAATTTAAGGTGCCGGTAGCTGGTAAGAATTCGTTATCAGGATCTTCTGCATAAATTCGCACTTCAATAGCGTGCCCATCGACAGTCACTTGAGGTTGAGTTAGTGGCAATACTTCGTTATTAGCCACTTTGAGTTGCCATGCAACTAAATCAAGACCCGTAATCATTTCCGTTACTGGATGCTCAACTTGCAGCCTAGTATTCATTTCCATGAAGTAAAACGAACCATCTTCGTCTAGCAAAAACTCAACGGTTCCTGCGCCCTGATAATTAATCGCTTTGGCCGCAGCAACTGCAGATTCACCCATTTTGGTACGGGTTTTTTCACTGACGTTTGGCGCTGGTGCTTCTTCAATCACTTTCTGATGACGACGTTGTATTGAACAGTCGCGTTCTGACAAATAAATACAGTTGCCGTGATTATCACTAAATATCTGAATTTCGACATGACGCGGCTTAGTCAGGTAACGCTCGATGAGCATTTTGTCATTACCAAAACTTGCTGTCGCTTCACGTTTGGTCGACGCTAGGGCACTGTCAAATTCATCAGTACTCCACACAACGCGCATTCCTTTACCGCCGCCGCCATAAGCGGCTTTAATGAGCTGTGGATACCCAATGGCAATTGATTGCTCTTTTAAAAAAGCAACGTCTTGGTTTTCACCATGATAACCAGGTACAAGCGGCACACCGGCATCGGTCATTATTTCTTTGGCAGCGCTTTTTGAACCCATTGCATCAATCGCTTCAACAGGGGGGCCAATGAACGTGATGTTATTGTCTAAACATGCTTGGGCGAATTCAACGTTTTCTGACATGAATCCATAACCGGGATGAATCGCCTGAGCGCCAGACTCTTTGGCTGCCGCTAAAATTCGATCCATTCTTAAATAAGAATCTTTTGAGGGTGACGGTCCAATGTGGAATGCTTCATCTGCCATTTTTACATGCAGCGCGTTTTTATCGCTATCAGAATAAAGGGCGACACAACGGACTCCCATTTTTTGGGCGGTTTGGATAATGCGACATGCAATTTCACCGCGGTTCGCTATTAAAATTTTATCAAACATAATGTTTCCTTAACGTGCTGCGGTTAGTTGTGTGCGTTTAGCCAATTTGGCGAGCGCTTTTCTAAAAATGAGCTCAATCCTTCTTGGCCTTCTTCGGATACCCGAATAGCCGCGATACGCTGTGACGTACCTTCAATAAGTGCGTCATCGATGGTTTGATTGGACACAAAACTAATGAGTTCTTTAGCCTGAGTCATTGCCGCTGGGCTATTACCAAGCAGCGCCGAGATAATGACTTGAGCGCTATTGTCTAATTGATCTTCTTCAACAAGCTCGTGGATTAAACCCATGTTAAGTGCTTTATCTGCCTTAAAACGCTCCGCCGTTAAAAAGTAACGCTGCGCTTGACGCTGTCCCATGGCTGCAACCACATAAGGGCTAATAACCGCAGGAATTAAACCTATCTTCACTTCACTCAAACAAAAACTAGCGCGCTGCGTAGCAATAGCAATATCACAACAAGCCACTAATCCGACAGCGCCACCAAATGCAGCGCCCTGAACAAGTGCCAATGTAGGTTTAGGGCAGGTTGCAATAGTCTGCATTAAAGTCGCGAGATTGCCTGCATCCTCAAGGTTTTCTTGAAAGTTTTTCTTGGCCATTGAGCGCATCCAGTTAAGATCGGCCCCTGCTGAGAAGCTCTTGCCTAGTGATCGCAGTACAATAACCCGTGCACTATCGTTTGAAATTGTGTGCTCGAAGGCGTTAATTAACTGCGCTATCATCACATCATCAAACGCGTTATGAACGTCTTCGCGCAGCATCGTGATGGTAGCAACACCGCGATTATTTATATGAGTTTTTACGTAATTAGTCATTATTGCTTCCTTACATTCTAAAGATGCCGAATTTGGTGTCTTCGATCTCTTTATTTAATGAGGCACTAATGGCCAATCCTAATACTTGACGTGTTTGAGCTGGGTCGATGATGCCATCATCCCACAAACGTGCACTGGCATAATAAGGGCTACCTTGTGCTTCATATTGCTCAATAATAGGTGCTTTAAAGGCGGCTTGTTCTTCTTCGTTCATGCTCTCGCCTTTACGGGCTAAACCGTCTTGACGCACTTGATTAAGTACCCCAGCAGCTTGTTCGCCGCCCATCACTGATATACGGGCATTTGGCCACATCCACATCATCGTTGGATCATAAGCCCGGCCACACATGCCGTAGTTGCCAGCGCCATAACTGCCACCAATAAGTACGGTGAATTTGGGGACTTTGGCACAAGAAACAGCCGCCACCATTTTAGCGCCGTGTTTAGCTATGCCTTCATGCTCGTATTTTTGACCGACCATAAAGCCTGTTATGTTCTGTAAAAAAACTAATGGTATTTTACGCTGACAACATAACTCAATAAAGTGCGCGCCTTTTTGGGCTGATTCAGAAAACAAGATACCGTTATTGGCGATAATGCCAACGGGATAACCATGAATACGAGCGAATCCACACACTAATGTTGCGCCATAATATTGCTTAAATTCGTCAAAATCAGAACCATCAACAACACGTGCTATAACTTCTTTGACATCAAATGGTTTTTTAAGATCAGTACCTACAATGCCGTAAAGCTCTTTGGCGTCATAAAGGGGCTGTACTGACGGAAGCAGACTAATGTTTGGCTTCTTAACATGATTGATTCGTTTAATAGCTTGGCGAACAAGTTGCAGTGCATGCTCATCATTTTGCGCGTAGTGATCACTCACTCCAGATATCTTACAATGAACGTCAGCACCGCCTAAATCCTCAGCACTAACCACTTCACCCGTTGCCGCTTTAACAAGGGGAGGACCCGCTAAAAATATAGTCCCTTGATCTTTGACGATAATTGATTCATCAGCCATCGCAGGTACATAAGCACCGCCAGCGGTACAAAGTCCCATAACCGAAGCTATCTGAGGAATGCCTTGGGCAGACATATTCGCTTGGTTAAAGAAGATACGGCCGAAATGATCGCGATCGGGGAAAACTTCGTCTTGGCGAGGTAAAAAGGCGCCGCCAGAATCAACTAAGTAAATACAAGGAAGGTGACAGCGCTCTGCGATGTCTTGTGCGCGCAAATGTTTTTTAACAGTAAGTGGGTAATAAGTACCGCCTTTTACTGTGGCATCATTGGCCACAATCATACATTCAACGCCAGACACTCGGCCAATACCTGCGATCACACCAGCACATGGCACATAATCTTCATAACATTGCCAAGCAGCAAATTGGCTGATCTCTAAAAAAGCACTGCCGCTATCGAGTAACGTGTTTATGCGATCGCGTGCTAGCATTTTTCCGCGAGATTGGTGCCGTGTTTGAGCGACTTCGCCGCCGCCTTGCTTGAGTGATTCTACATTGACATTGAGTTCGTCAACAAGCACTTGCATGGCATGACTTTTGTCGAGAAATTCTTGACTGCGTGTATTGATTTTACTGGTATGAATGGTCACGGTATGACTCCTTTTCCCTGATTAGGGACGTGGCATTAACGCGCAAAATACGTTAATGCCATTCGATTATTTGCCCAGAGGACAACATTATCTACTTTGACTTATTAGGCATGATGCCTATTTTATTTAAACGGCGCGTTAGCGACAGCCGATTATTTAGATTCTGAAAATAACTCACGGCCAATTAGCATGCGGCGAATTTCAGAGGTGCCTGCACCAATTTCATAAAGCTTGGCATCACGTAATAAACGACCGGCTGGGAATTCATTAATGTAGCCATTGCCGCCTAGTAATTGAATAGCATCTAATGCCATTTTAGTTGCTAATTCTGCACTGTATAAAATAGTACCTGCACTATCTTTGCGGGTTGTTTCACCGCGATCACAGGCTGCTGCTACGGCGTAAGCATATGATTTTGCAGCGTTCATTTGGGTATACATATCAGCAACTTTGCCTTGAACAAGCTGGAATTCACCAATAGATTTTCCAAATTGTACGCGGTCATGAATATAAGGAACGACTAAATCCATGCACGCATCCATAATGCCAAGTGAACCGCCGGTTAACACCACGCGCTCATAATCTAGGCCGCTCATTAATACTTTGACGCCTTCATTGAGGCCACCTAAAATATTTTCTTCAGGTACTTCACAGTCTTGGAAAACTAACTCACAGGTATTTGAGCCGCGCATACCTAATTTGTCGAGTTTTTGTGCTTGGGTGAAACCTTTAAAGCCACGTTCAATAATAAAAGCCGTGATGCCTTTAGAGCCTGCATTGACATCTGTTTTCGCGTAAACAACGTAGGTGTGAGCGTCTGGACCATTGGTGATCCACATTTTATTGCCGTTTAGAATGAAGTTGTTACCTTCTTTACGGGCGCTCAATTTCATTGAAACAACATCTGAACCTGCATTAGGTTCACTCATCGCTAGCGCGCCGATATGCTCGCCGCTGACCAGTTTTGGTAAATATTTTTCTTTTTGTGCTTGGCTACCATTTTTGTGAATTTGATTAACACAAAGATTTGAATGAGCGCCATAGCTAAGGCCAACGGATGCTGATGCACGGCTAATTTCTTGCATTGCTATCATGTGAGCAAGGTAGCCCATGTCAACGCCGCCAAACTCTTCAGCCACCGTGATGCCGAGTAAGCCCATATCACCCATTTTACGCCATAAATCACTAGGGAATTCATTGTCTTTATCTATAGCTTCGGCGCGTGGTGCAATTTCGTCACGTGCAAAAGCGTTAACGGTATCACGTAGCATGTCGATGGTTTCGCCGTGATTGAAATTTAATGAACTAAATGTTGATAACATAAGGGGCTCCAATGACCAATAAAGGTTAGATTATTTCTTTTAATTCGCTGCGACAGCGAGTTTCTACCGAGCTAAGTTCCATCAATACCACGGTGATGTCTTCCATTTGTTGTTGCAAATGTTCTTTCTTTTCATCAATTAAAGACAACATGGTATGAAGCTGTTGAACACTTGAGCGATCGGCGTCATAAAGGTCGAATAAACGTCTTGTTTCAGCGAGTGAAAAACCAAGGCGTTTACCGCGTAAAATTAATTTCAGTCGTACTCTGTCTTGTGGACTATAAATACGCGTTTGCCCACGGCGTGTTGGTTTCATCAACCCTTGGTCTTCGTAAAAGCGAATGCTGCGAGTTGTAACGTCAAACTCTTTAGATAAATCGCTAATGGAAAATGTTTTTTGTGAATCTGTCATGCACACACACTCCTGAAATTTTCTACACCGTACTTGAAGTTTACGTAAAGGTAAAGATTTATTTGGTTGTTACTATTTAGGTTAAATAAGTTTTGTTCTAAGACTAAATAACTTATTGTGGAATTATAGTGATTTAGGGATTAATTTCTAGCGCTATCACCATTAAGTCTAATGTTTCACCATAACTTTTACGTGTTAGTTATATTTAAAGTAAATAAATATGAGAGTACACCGATGGACAATAAATTGTGTTATGAAACCCTAAAGAATCAAGCGCTCGATGACCCAAAAGAATATTGGGCTCAGGCTGCTAAAGCCATTACGTGGGATAAACCCGCATCGCAAATATTGGATAGCAGTGATAAACCATTTTATCGCTGGTTTAAAGGAGGGCAACTTAATACCTGCTTTAATGCGGTTGACCGGCATGTGAACGATGGTTTTGGTGAAGAGGTCGCAATAATTTATGATTCTCCGGTCACCAATACAAAGCTTAAAATAACCTTTGCTGAGCTTCAAGACAAGGTCGCTAAATTAGCGGGAGCCATGGTGAATTTAGGTGTCACTAAGGGCGATACAGTTGTTATATATATGCCTATGGTGCCGGAAGCGCTAATTGGCATGCTTGCATGCGCGCGTCTTGGCGCTATTCATTCGGTGGTTTTTGGTGGTTTTGCAGCGCCAGAACTTGCAGCGCGAATTGATGATGCCAAGCCCAAACTTGTTCTGAGCGCGTCGTGCGGTATTGAACCTAATCGCTTAATTGCATATAAACCTTTATTAGATGAGGCCATAGATTTAGCCGTTCATAAACCTTCACATACCTTTATATTACAACGTTCACAATTGTTGGCTTCAATGATAGACGGCCGAGATCATGATTGGCAAGTCGTCACCAAAAATGCTAGTCCTCATGGTTGTGTGACGGTTGAAGCAACCGACCCGCTATACATACTCTATACATCAGGAACAACAGGTCAGCCAAAAGGCGTCGTACGAGATAACGGTGGCCATGCTGTTGCATTAGCATGGACGATGACACATGTTTATAACGTTAAAGCGGGTGAGGTATTCTGGGCCGCCTCAGATGTGGGGTGGGTAGTAGGACATTCATTTATTTGTTATGGCCCGCTGATTAATCGCAGCGCTACTATTGTCTATGAAGGTAAGCCTATTGGAACTCCAGATGCTGGTTCGTTTTGGCGCGTTATTAATGAATATCAAGTGAAGAGTTTTTTCACGGCGCCCACTGCTTTTCGTGCGCTACGAGGCTGCGATCCTGATGGTGTATTTATTAAAAAATATGATGTTTCATGTCTAAGTGGACTGTATTTAGCCGGTGAGCGGTGCGATCCCGCCACCCTTCATTGGGCTCAAAATCAGCTCAATATTCCTGTTGTTGACCATTGGTGGCAAACGGAAACAGGATGGCCTATGGCAGCTAACTTACAAGGCAGTTGCCCGAGTGAAATTAAAGCGGGATCGCCTGCCAGAGCCGTACCGGGGTTTGATGTACAAATTGTTAATGAAATTGGTGAGAACGTTAAGCAGGGTGATTCGGGCCTTATTGTTGTTAAATTGCCTCTACCCCCAGGAACATTACCAACACTTTGGAATAATAATCAAAGGTACTTTGATGCATATTTAAGTCAAATAGAAGGTTATTATTTAACTGGGGATGCTGGTTATCTCGATGAAGATGATTATCTGTTTGTGATGAATCGCATTGATGATGTGATCAATGTGGCGGGTCATCGATTATCTACTGGAAGGATGGAAGAAGTTATCTGTGAGCATCCAAGTGTTGCTGAAGGCGCAGTGATTGGAACAAACGATTCATTAAAAGGAGAATTGCCATTAGCTCTAGTGGTCCTTAGTAGCGCTAATCAGTTAACCCATGAAGAAGTGAGTTTGCAATTGATATCACTTGTACGAAAACATATTGGTGCTGTAGCGGCTTTTAAACGTGTTTTATGCGTGGAAAAACTGCCGAAAACACGCTCAGGTAAAATTTTAAGAGCGACGATGAAAAAAATGGCTAACGGTGAATCATATGTGGTGCCAGCAACGATAGAAGATGAGTCTGTTTTAGCCAGCATAAAAAACGCTTTGTAACAAAATTAGTAAGGGAATGAAGTGAAAACTTGCTGATAATACGATAAATTGTGAGGAATTTACTACTAGTCCATTTTATTATCAGGAACCTTCATGTCTTTTTTCAAAAAAGTCTTATCATCAGTAGGTATTGGCAGTGCCAAAGTTGATACCATAATCCATAACCCAGAGCTTGCACCAACGCATTTATTAGCAGGTACTGTTCAAGTTAAAGGCGGTAGCACTGAGCAGCATATTAACCATATAAAACTCAGCATTTGTTGCAATTATTTTAGTGAAGAAACAGTGACCGATGATGAAGGCGATGAAGATACCCGTGTTATTGAGCATGTTACTAAGCTTGTAACACTTAAAGTGAGCGACAGTTTTGATGTAATTAAAGAAGAGGAGCTAAGCTTTGACTTTGAGATACAGTTACCTGCTCACACCCCATTAAGTATGGGTAAGTGTCGTGTTTGGGTTGATACGGATCTAGATATTGATTATGCCATTGATAAATCGGATAAAGATATGTTGAATGTGGTGGCTAATGAACGTCAACATGCTGTGTTAGTGGCGATGAATCAGCTAGGATTTAGTCTCAATGAAGTTGAGTGTGAAAAGAGTCGTGATTTAGGCGGCTCTTTTGTACAAGAGTTTGAATTTAATGCCATTGGTGGAGAATTTAAAGGGCGCGTTGATGAAGTTGAAATGTTAATGGTTAATCATGATGACCATTTAGCGTTGTTAGTTGAGGTGGACAGAAAAGCTAGAGGCCTTGGTGGGTTCTTTTCTGAGATGTTAGGCACTGATGAAACCAAGTTATGGGTCCAAATATATGATGACAATCTAGATCAGGTGACTGATGTCATTCACACCGCTATTGATGATCATTGTTAATGTCCAATGGGTTAATGAGGTAAATAAAAGATGAGTTTTAAACTACTTTTGATAGAATATCGCGATTGCTCATTACCCTGTTTCTATTGTGGCTGAAAAAACAAAAATTATGCTCAATGCTTTCGTTAGAAAGTGTTTTGATGCCTATCTATTAAAAACGATTATTCGCGAAAGTGGTGCGCATTTATCGCGCAAAGGACGTTCAAGGAATTGGATGCTAATTGCCGATGCAAATCAAATATTACAGATTGTTGAAGCTGTAGAAGCATCCCAACAAGTTAGTTGGCAATGGTTCGCAAAATTACTAAGGGACCAACGTCAATCCTTAACGCAACAAGAATTATTGAATTTAGTAAAACTCAATCCGGCTATTTCGACCAATCAGCTGATTCAACTGACCGATTGCACATTGGCTCAGGCGCGAAAAGTGTTAGATGAAGCCGAATGGTTAGAGTAAATGTATCGACGATATTGCTTTGGGAGTTATTAAACTGCCAACGTACAAAAATATAACAATAATAAGGTTCAGATTTATGATTAAAACTAGGGTGGGGATATCACTTATTGCTTCAGGTGTTGCAATAATGGTATCTGGATGTGTTACGACCAACACACCAAAAAACGATGAGGCTCAGTTGTCTGTTAGTGATTATCAACGGGCAGAGCGTCAATTGCGTTCAGCGACAAAAAAACTCGTTTATGGCACAGTTGAAGCGAATAAGTGGTTAGATAATGAGACGGTTTTATATCGCACTGCTGTAAAAGGTGGCCACAAGTTTATTATGGCTAATGCCGTTAAGGCAACTAAAGCCGCAGCCTTTGACCACAAAGCTGTTGCGTTAGCGTTATCAAATGATGATGCTACTTATACGGCTATTACTTTACCGTTTAAACATTTTAAATTTAATGATGAACGTACAACAATAAGTTTCAAATTGAAGAAATCGGCGATGGAATGTGACCTTAGCCCACTTGATTGTCACGATGTAGAGAGTAAGCCGTCTACTTATGGCCATGTGATATCTCCAAATGGAAAACAGTCAGTGTTTATTAAAGATAACAACTTGTGGATTAAAGAAATCGCTAGTGGTTTAAAGACACAACTAACGACTGATGGACAGGTTGATTATGGATACGGTACTAATAATGCTGGATGGCTACGCTCAAAAACGCCTGTCATGTTATGGTCTCCCGATTCTAAGAAAATTGCCACGTTTCAACATGACTCAAGAAAAGTAAAGTCAATGCATTTAGTGTCAACCAATGTTGGGCACCCAAAACTCGATAGCTGGAAATACCCACTACCAGGCGATAAAGACGTATTCATGTTAGAGCGCGTTATTATTGATGTGGACTCTAAAAAAGTGACTCGCTTAAAAGACCCAGCAGATTACCAACGTTCAACCGTAACCGACCATGTGTACAGCCGCGGAAAAATGTTGGATGTACAATGGAATAAAGCGAGCAACTCGTTAGCTTATGTGTCGGTTTCTCGTGATCATAATCATGCAACGCTAAAAGTGGCCGATGCTAAAACGGGTCAGGTTGCTACGATTCTTGATGAAAAAGCGAGTTCGTTTTTTGAATCAGGTAAAGGCAAAGCTAATTGGTATTTCTTGCCAACTTCAAATGAAGTCATTTGGTTTTCACAGCGTAGTGATTGGGGACATTTGTACCTTTATGATTTAGGTGCTGGCACATTAAAGCATGCGATTACACAAGGTGATTGGAATGTATTGCAAGTTCGTGCGATAGATGAGAAAACACGTGAAATATTTTTCACCGGTGCAGGTCGTGAAAAAGGTGACCCTTATTTTCAATATTTTTATAAAATTAAGATGGACGGCAGCGACTTAACATTGCTAACGCCTGAACAGGGTGACCACAGCGTTTTGCTAAATAAAAGTCACTCTTTCTTTATTGATAAGTTTTCTACGCCAAGTGAGCCACAGCAAGCGGTTATTCGTAATGAGCAAGGCAACGTTGTTGTATCCCTAGAACAATTGAATATAAGCGACTTGAAGGCTACTGCTTGGCGCGCACCTGAAGCGTTTATCGTTAAAGACCGTGATGGTAAGCATGACATTCACGGATTGATGTATAAACCATCGAATTTTGATGCTTCAAAATCTTACCCTGTTGTTAATTATCTCTATCCTGGTCCACAAACTGGTAGTATTGGCAGTCGTTCATTCCGTGCATCACGTGGCGATAAGCAAGCGATGGCTGAACTAGGTTTTATTCTTATTGAAATTGATGCGTTGGGCACACCAATGCGTTCAAAATCTTTTCATGAATTTTACTATGGCAACATGGGCGATAGCGGTGTGCCAGATCAAATAGCTGCCATCAAGCAATTAGGCACTAAGTTTTCATGGATAGATTTAGACCGTGTGGGAATATGGGGACACTCTGGTGGTGGTTTTGCTTCAACTAATGCCATGTTTAAATACCCTGAGTTTTATAAAGTAGCCGTATCCGGTGCTGGTAATCATGATAACCGTAACTATGCGGATCCATGGGGCGAAAAATGGCAAGGACTTGTTAGGAAGAATGCTGATGGTACAACGAACTATGATAATCAAGCTAACCAGTTAATTGTTGATGGATTGAAAGGTAAGTTGCTACTCGCTCATGGTACACTTGACGATAATGTTCCGCCATTCAATACATTGATCGTTGTAAATGCATTAATTGAAGCGAATAAAGATTTTGATTTGTTAATGTTACCTAATCGCCGTCATGGTTTTGCACGTGAACCTTACATGATACGTAAACGTTGGGATTATTTTGTGACGCATTTGATGGGTAAGAAACCACCGAAAGAATTTAAGTTTGGCGAACAAAAATAAGTCATACCCACTTCATTATTATTAGTGAGGTAATTGATTGTTAACCAAGTAAGCGTGGTATTAGTAACTAACTGATACCACGTTTTTTTATGGAATTATTATGTTATTTAGAGAACACCTTTTCACATTAGCCGATCAAGCGATTGAGTCATTAGCTGCCGCCCAATCAAACGGGAAAGTACCAAATAATCCTTTGAGTGAAAGTCATTTTTTTAGTGTTTGGGTTTCTAAAGCGTTAAAAGAAAAATCATTTGATTCTGTCATGGCACCTTTATTAAGACAGTGGCAACAACGTGCGCGGACACAAGGGGCAGCGGCTAATCTCAAGAGCGAATTTGAAGCTATTTCTCGGGGATACCAAGGGTTAGACGAAGTTGGTCATGATATTTCAAAGGAAAATATTGAAGGCTTAATTCAAGCGCTTATGCATGATGATTGGCAGATAAGTCCACTAGAATCGATTGGCAAGAAACACAGTATTAAAAAAGAAAAAGAGTCATCATTGGCTTTCGAACAAAAAAAATATGATAGTGCTTTTGACGAGCTAGGAAATCTAACGGCTAACATCAGCGTTTTCGTGCGAGGAGCGCAGCAGGCATTCGTTGATAAAGCTTATCAACATGGCTTATTAGTCTTTAAAGTGACGGATTATAAATCAGCCGTTAAATTTCATGGTGAATTTATACTTGCACCTAAGAATGATTTCGCAACAATACCTCAATTTGCCACTGTGAATTGAGTAATCACCTGCTAAAATAATAAACAATGTGATCTTTTTTTGGTCGAGGTATTGTTTGTTATGCGCAATAGTTTGTTGTTTATCATTCTTTCATCTTTACTCTTTGCTCAGCTGCAGGCCAAAGAGTATCAAATCATTTGGAACCCTTATTGTCCATATACGTGTGATTCAATAGCAGAGAATGGACGTAATGGTATCGCTATTGATATTATTAATGAAGTTTTCAAAGACTCTGAGCACACTGTAACCTTTACTCGAATAGACAGTTGGCTTAGAGCCAAACGCTTAATTGATAAAGGCGTTAGTGACGGTATGGCATTTACCTTTTATAATTCAGGCATTACCGAACCAGGCTTTATTACGCCTGACATTCCGATGTTAATGGTTAAAGGGACCGCATATATATCATTAACTAAAAATAAAATAGATCCCTTTCATGTTGCCGATTTAGCGCGCTTTAAAATGATCGGTAGTTATCGTAACTCTGTTAATCCCAACGAAAAATTAGCAAAACTTCTTACAGATAATCCCAATAAAGCCGCATATTTCACCGGGGCTGATATTTTAGAGCGTGTAAGTTATATGCTAAGTATTGGTCGATTAGATATTTGGCTCGATAGCCCTGATTTATTAAGCTATTTTATCGCGACACGTGCCGGTGATAAATTTTCAGTAAGTCATGCTCATGTTGAAAACAAAGAATATGGCGGAATGTTATTTAATAAAAGTAAAGTCGAATCAAACGCGTTAGCGAAAATGATGAGTAAAGGTGTCACAGACTTAAGGAAAAGTGGAAAAATGAAAAAGCTATTAGCTGTTTATGGTGTGGTCGATAACCTTAATTAATGACAGATAAAAAAAGTGGCGTCCCCGGCGCGACTCGAACGCGCAGTACAGACTTAGGAGGTCTGGGGTTTATCCAGTTAACCGACGGGGACATTTCGTCTAGAATATCGGATTTACATTAAATATCAATCATTAATATCTTACGGTGTAAGCATTACCATTGCATTATTTTGAATATCCCCATATAAGATACCACCTTCAGTTATCGCTTCTAGGTGATTGCTATAGAGCTTTCTGATAATAAATTGCGCAGGGTTAATCGTTGTTGATTGACGAACAATACCGCGATTATCGGTAAACGTTGTGACGTGATAAATACTCAACTTATCACCTTCTTTTAAACCATGACGCTTGCCTAAGTTTATAGTTAGGAAATCAGAATCAACTTTGACAACATTCCCTTTTATATTAGCGCATTGTAAGTTGGCGTTAATATCTCTAATAACATTGGTGAGTTGATTATTAATCGTGGCACCATAGTGGCTAGTCCAAAATACTTGGCTAGATGTATCAACATGTTGAGTTTTATCAAAAGTCCATGAAGACTGGGCTGAATAACGCTTATGCCATACCGATTCTCCGGTGAGTCCATCAAACAACGTAAATGAGGCAATAAACTGCCGCATAGGATGATTGGATGATAAACCAAGCCATTTTGACGTTGGCTTTGCCAGTGAAATATCTTCAATTTCACCAGTCAGTAAATATTGGCTATCAGCTTGTAAACTAAGAAGCTGTTGAGGTGATTGTTGGTTGCCGTTACTTGAGAATGGTTGGTTTCTATAATCAAGTAATTGATTAATGGGAAGCAACTGCGTTGCTTTAAAACTGCCTTTTTGTTGATTCATTTTATTAAATAATTGATGTGCTACTTGCTCGCCAAGTTCAAATATGGCGCCATTTGCGGCTTGTTGGCGATGTCTGATTGGAAGTTTTGTTAGCGCGATTAATTTAACGGATTTGGCATTGTGGCACATGGTTTTACTCGCCACTATATCTGCACGAATATGGACTGTCATAATATTGCTTGCGGTATTTTCACTAATTAATTGTAAATCACGTACGCTGCCACTTGATCTCACTTCAAAACGATCGCTACTCAGTAGCCCATTACTCAATTGAGAAATGGAGTTGACTTGAGCACCAGTAAATAACATGGCATGTTTTAAAGCGTCCTGAACGGCCATATTTCTGGCAATGTCTTTATCACCGTTAACAATAGGCGCTCGCCCTTTAGCATCAAACCATTGAGCATGAGTCTCAAGGCTAGTCATTGATATTATGAATATAAATACAATTAATAAATTTTTCATCATGATTATTCATTAATAATACGGCGCTTCATTGCCGTAGAGTTATAAAGGAGATAAATATTTTGATAATCGAGCTCTAGCTCTGTTGCATAAATTTCATCGCTTAATGGGTAACTTCTAACAACTTTGGCGCCTCTAATGAGCCCTTCAACTGAAGTACTCAATGATGCATTAGTCACCATCAATTCGTTAACTGTTGTTTGGCTATTAATTTGGTGCCCATGGATTTGAGCCGTTAGTTCTCGATATGCATCAAGCTTTGACGCCCTGATAGCTTGTAGGACTTTCTCCGTTTTGGTTTTTCCCATTTGGCTTTGGATTGGGGCGTAACCTGTGGCGGAAAATTTGGCAAATTGTGTTGGTGGTTGTTGATAATAATTAACTTGGCTTGGCATTGTACATGCCAAAAGCAACACAGAGATTACTAGGATAATAACTAATTTAATCATCTGACTTTCCTCGTTCACAATTTAAAAAAAGATTAAGCTGAAATGTATCCGCTGGAAGCTGAACCACCACGCGTTTTACCTTTGGCATTATAAGTCATTGAATTTCCGGCGCGCTTTTGGATTAGTGACCGCTGTAGGCGTTGAACACTGTTGATGCTAAGGTCAATTGCTTTGCCGTTTTCCAAATTGAGTCTGTGACAATTTGAAAGTGCCGCAGTTATTTGTTCTTTCAACAATTTTTCTTCGTCAGATAAATGCGTAGTGGTCATCGACGCCGAAATATCGCTATCAATTTGTTCAAGCTGTGACATCAATAATTGTTTATGATTGGCGAGTGATGTAATCGATTCGTGGTTACGATCGATTAAAGATTGCTTTTCATCATTAAGCAGCAATTCAAGCTGCTTAATGTGATTAAGCTGAAGTGTTAGTAAAGACAGTGTATTTTCATTAATCATTTAAAAGATCTTCTCTAGATCTCCCTCAAATTTTGCCAAGTTAGCCGCCAGTTTATCTGGATCTACTTTATATTCACCAGCCGCAATCGCTTTACGAATACTTGCTACTTTTTCTTGGTTTATCGAGGAAGTATTGTTTAACTTCTCTCGAATGTTATGCAATTGCTGTGCCTGCTTTGTTAGCGAAACTGAATCTTTAGATTCAGGTTTGCTTTGAGCGGCTGTTTGCGCTTGTTGTTGTACATTTTGCTGTTTTACATTGTCTGTTTTAGACTGTGATTGATTCTTCAACCTGTCAAGTTGTTGACTATGGTTGCCAGCAAGTTTATTAATGTCTAATGCCATAATAGCCTCTACTATTTAAATTACGCTTCATCACACCTATCGGCGCACTAAAGATAAACTTTAGCTTTATTTATAAATAAATTTCAGCGCGCCCTACAGCAACAACTGTTGCTTCGATTATTCTACCAGAACTACTATTTTTTATGGAAATTTTTTGCCCTAAACTACCATCAGATAATGCTTTTCCTGAGGATCTTATTTGCAAACTACCTTTCTTGGCTACAACACTAACTTGTTCGTTCTTACATACCATACAAACAAGGTTGGAAAGTACTGGGCGTCCATGCTGAACATAGCGTTTTACTTTTGAGCCAATGATCGACGCAGCATCGCTAGTCGTTTGACCAATGATTAATGAAGTGTCTAAATATTCTATGCTGGTATTTTGGGGCGTAAGTAAATCTCCAACACCGAGGTTTTGAGTTGCTACCACAATTGGCATTAGGGTTTTGATAGACACCGGAACAAAAATTCGCCATTGCGAAGGGCAGGACACGTTAATAGTATTATTTCTTTTTAGCCCTCTTTTCCCGGCTATCGTTAGTACCAGCCTGTCGCCGCAGTCGCTAAGTCGCTTACGGCGGTCGATTGGAGAAATAATAATTTCTGTTTTTTTATGGGGTGTACTCGTTAGTTGTGCTTTAATATATATATGAATTTTATTTTCTATTTTTTCATGAGTATTAAGTGGCTGTGCATTCAAACCTTTTACTAAAAAAATGGCACAGATGGCCGATACACATAAGAGTAAATGTGAAAACAAGCTATAATGTTTAATTGTGTTACTTTGTTTGACAGTATTCATAAGTCACTATATTTTATTAATTAATCATTATGTTAATTATGAGTTTGAATTATTGGTAGTTAGTTATGTTATTACAATAACATTGAAACATGAATCTACCATAAACAAATTATTTTACTAACTGTCTATTATATGGAGCAATTATGGCCGGTGTCCTTGATTCAGTAAACCAACGAACTCAACTAGTAGGACAGAATCGCTTAGAGCTGTTGCTTTTCAAGTTAAATGGTATGCAGCGATATGGTATTAACGTCTTCAAAGTTAAAGAAGTACTACAGTGCCCTCGATTAACATCATTACCCAACTTGTCTCGAGAAGTCCGTGGTATTGCTCATATTCGTGGCGAAACAATTTCAGTCATTGATTTAAGCCTGGCGACAGGCGGTCGTATGATCGATGATTTGGAAAACAGATTTATTATAATCACCGAGTATAACCGGTCAATCCAAGGGTTTCTTGTGGATTCCGTAGAACGGATTATTAATCTCAACTGGGAACAAATTATGCCACCACCTGAAGGTTCAGGTAAGGCTAATTATTTAACGGCTGTGACAGAAGTAGATAATGGCATGGTGGGTATTCTCGATGTAGAGAAAATACTGATGGAAGTTGCTCCTCCTGCTGAGGAAATGACTGATGAGATATTAGAGGAAGCCAAAGCTATCGTCCAGGGGACGACTAAAAAAATTATGATTGCAGACGATTCAATGGTTGCACTTAATCAAGTTAAGCGCGCGTTAACGCCCTTAGGCCTTGAAATTATTGAAGCGAAGAACGGCAGAGAAGCCCTTGATACGCTTATTGCATTGAGTAATGACTGTGACAAATCAGTCACTGAAGAAGTAGGCTTGTTAATATCTGACATTGAAATGCCTGAAATGGATGGTTATACCCTAACCTCTGAAATACGTACTAAAGAAAAGTTGAAGGATTTACGCGTAATCCTTCATACTTCTCTAAGTGGGGTATTTAATCAAGCAATGGTGGACAACGTTGGTGCTGATGATTTTATCGCTAAATTTAATCCAGATGACCTTGCACAAGCCGTTGAACGCAATATTAACATTCTACATTCAGAACCGGCGCGGGTATTACCTAGTGAATAAAGCGGACCTAACGCCCCAGGAATATAGTGAATTTTGTCTATTCTTGGAAAAACATTGCGGCATTGTTTTAGGGGCTAGTAAGCAGTATCTGGTACGCAGTCGTTTGACGCCATTACTTAGTGAACATAAATGTGACTCTCTGGCGCAATTAGTTAAGAAGGCGATGTCAGTTGCTGAACGCTCATTAAGAGCCGTTGTGATTGACGCTATGACGACTAATGAAACGTTATGGTTTCGTGATAAATACCCATTTGAAATTTTAACGTCGCGTTTATTACCTGAATTTGCGAAATTGGGACGACCGTTGAAAATATGGTCAGCTGCAAGTTCCTCGGGACAAGAACCTTATTCTATTGCGATGACATGTTTAGAATTTAAAGAAAGAAACCCAGGTTCCCTTAAATTTGGTTTTGAAATATTAGGCACTGATATTTCAGACAGCATGTTGGCCCATTGTAATAAAGGTGAATATGATAAATTGGCGTTGTCACGTGGTTTATCACCAGAACGACTGAGAAAGTTTTTTAAACCGTCGGTCGAAAACTGTTACGTCATTAATAATGACGTGAAACGTCATGTTAAATTCCGTTCAATTAACTTATTAGACAATTTTAGTTTATTGGGTCGATTTGATATTGTTTTTTGCCGCAATGTATTGATTTACTTTTCACCAGAAATCAAACGGAAAATATTTGCTAACTTTGCTAAAGTAGTCAATAAAGAGGGGTACCTGATGCTTGGAGCTTCTGAATCAATCAATGGTTTAACTGAAGAGTTTAAAATGAACAGATGTCCCTCAGGGATTGTTTATAAAGCACTTTAATTATTACAAACATAAAAAAGGCAAGTTTACTTGCCTTTTTTTATGCCTGTAATTCATGCTGGCACATCTATTGCTTTGTAATAACATAATCGTCACAGAGACAAAATTATGGCTATTTCATTTGATAAAGCATTAGGTATTTCACAATACACTGTTGGAGTTCGTTCTAAACGAGCTGAGATTATAGCAAGTAATATTGTGAATGCAGATACTCCGCACTATAAAGCAAAAGGGTTAGATTTTGCCCAAGCAATGAAATCAGCTCAGTCCACTATGTCGACAAATATAGCTAAAACTCATAGTAAGCACTTTGATATCAATGCATCAGTGAGTGACAGCCAAGCATTTCGTGTACCTAATCAACCGGATACTGGTGATGGGAATACTGTTGATGTACAAGTGGAACGAAACTTGTATATGAAAAACTCATTAGAGTATCAACAAAGCTTGCAGTTTTTAGGTGGCAAGTTTAAAGGGCTAAATATGGCCATTAAAGGGAGATAACAATGAGTTTATATAATATCTTTGATGTTGCTGGTTCTGGCATGAGCGCACAGTCTCTACGTCTAAACACTACGGCCTCTAATCTGGCTAATGCAAATAGTGTGAGCAGTAGTGCACAAGAAACCTATCGTGGGCGTCATCCAGTTTTTGCCGCCGCCATGCAAAAAGCTGCCGCTAATCAAGATGAATCAGTTCCCGTTAAAGTGTTAGGCATTGTTGAAGATCAAGACCCTTTAAGACAGGAATATAATCCCAACCATCCATTGGCTAACGAAGATGGTTTCATATTTAAACCCAATGTGAATGTAATGGAAGAAATGGCTAACATGATTTCAGCATCACGTTCATATCAAACAAATGTTCAAGTGGCAGATGCCGCAAAGCAAATGTTGATGAAAACACTGCAATTAGGTAAATAGGAGATAACTCATGACTACAGTAAATACCGGTAACGCCTATTTAGACTCGTTGCGTCCTGCAAAGGAAACCGTCAAAGTTGATGATGGTAAGAATCAAAAACTTGATCAAGAAGATTTTTTAAAGCTGCTAACGCAGCAGTTATCACAGCAGGATCCTTCAAAACCAGTAGATAACGATACCATGATTTCTCAAATGGCTTCTTTTAGTACCGTTGAAGGTATTACACAAATGACCGAGCAGTTTGAGAATTTAAATACGGTGATGACGTCATCACAAGCCCTACAAGCATCGGCATTGGTTGGGCAAAAAGTGCTTATTCCTAGTAATGTTGCCAATAAGCAGGAAACTGGTGGTGTAGATGCTGTAATCAGTATGCCAACAGCCTCAAGTGGTGACGTAGTTGTCAGAGTCGAGAATGAATCTGGTGAATTAATTCGTACAATGAATATTGGCAAGCAGTCGCCGGGTAATAATGATTTTACATGGGATGGTAAAGATGAAAGTGGTGCCAATGTTAAAGAAGGTAATTATACAATTAAAGCAGCTGCTGCCGTTGATGGTGAACAGCAAGATTTAGCTGTTTCAACATACAGTCACGTATCAAGTGTTAGCTTAGGCAACACAGCAAACGGCGTGGTGTTAAATTTAAGAGGGGTCGGTAATATTTCGTTAACAGAAGTGTTAGCCGTTGCCGAAACTTAATCTAAAGAGGATTTAAAAATGTCTTTTAATATTGCACTTAGTGGTATTGCTGCCGCGAAAAAAGATCTAGATGTCACTGCAAATAATATTGCAAACGTTAATACTATCGGTTTTAAAGAGTCTCGCGCCGAGTTTGCGGATGTTTATGCATCGTCGTTATTCACTGACTCAAGCACTAAAGCAGGCGATGGTGCAACAACGGCGCAAGTCGCACAACAATTTCATCAAGGCAGTTTGATTTTTACAAAAAATGCACTTGATTTAGCGATCACTGGTCCAGGTTTTTTTGTTACCTCAGATGGCCTTGCATCTAAAGATTTTAGTTACAGTAGAGCGGGTGCGTTTCAACTTAACAGTGAAAATTATATCGTTGATTCTAATGGTAATTACTTGCAAGCTTACCCAGTAAATCCAGATGGTTCATCTAAAGCCACTAATTTAACATCAAGTTCGGGCTTGCAAATACCTGAAACCGCTGGGGTACCTGTTAAATCATCTGTGGTTAATTTATCGGTTAACCTTTCCTCTAAGGATACGCCGGAAAATCAGCCTAAAAATATTGCTAATTTTGATCACAACGATGATAAAACTTATAATCATTCCTCATCGATTACCATTTATGATTCTTTAGGTGAAGCACATACTCAAACGACTTATTTTGTCAAAGATGCAGCCGTCACCAATCAATGGGCAACATTTACTTCTGTTGATGGTATTAAAGTTGATGCTGTAGCACCTAGTGTCAATTTAACGGCAGCGACAGCAGGAACTGGCCATATAGGAACGACGATAAACTTTGATACCAGTGGTATATATCAGCCACCCGTCCCTACTGGTGATATAACCTTGCAGCCACTTGGAACTCCAGGTGCTGGTGCACTGACAACAGGCGCTGATGGGACGCAAGCCATTAAAGTTGTCTTAGATAACCCTACACAGTTCTCATCAGGTTTTGTCACTTCAATTGAACAAGATGGATTGACGGTTGGTCGATTGACTGGTGTTGAGATCGGCGCTGACGGCTTGGTTAAAGCTAAATATAGTAATGGTAGTGCTCAGCCTTTAGGGCGAGTTGCAATGGCACGATTTAGAAATGAGCAAGGTCTTACTCAAATTGGCAATACATCTTGGAAGTCTAGCTTGGCTTCAGGTGAAGCATTATCTGGTGAAGCTGATTCAGGCACATTTGGTACAATAAAGTCTGCCGCTTTAGAGCAAGCAAATGTTGATTTAACCACTGAGTTGGTAGATTTGATTGCAGCTCAACGTAACTTCCAAGCAAACTCTAGAGCATTAGAAGTTAACCAAACGTTATCACAAACTATTTTACAAATTAGATAGTTAGCATAACTTATTTATATAGCCAAGCTAGTCCTAGCTTGGCTTTTCCTTTCTATACATACCTTTCTTTAGCGTTACCACTCCTATTGGCATATCCATTGCATTGTTTAATGTAATCACGCTGTTTACAGCAAAACGATATTTTTTTGACGAGGTGAAATATGGATAAATTACTCTATATATCCATGAGTGGCGCCAAAGAGAATTTAAATGCAACGGCAATCCGCGCTAATAATCTGG
>Ga0209291_1000703_pt1 | contig 31575 bp, 29 predicted proteins | sample GOMGulsemesocosm_FD_184633 | JGI IMG/M metagenome (GOLD analysis project Ga0209291, IMG submission 184633) | Methane-oxidizing microbial communities from mesocosms in the Gulf of Mexico - GOM9B Gulf of Mexico (SPAdes) (version 2) | ecosystem: Environmental > Aquatic > Marine > Cold seeps...
TAATAAAAAGTTATCTTTTTTGAAATGGTATTCACTGCAAGATAATAACAATAATTTGCGCTGAGTCCGAATGGGAGAATAATTGGATGAGCAATGCGCCTGTTGATTCTGGTCGTCGTCGCTTTTTAACTGCCGCTACATGTGTAGTAGGTGGTGTTGGAGCTGTCGGCGCAGCCGTACCTTTTATCAAATCTTGGAACCCGAGTGCTAAAGCTAAAGCAGCTGGCGCTCCGGTTGAAGTTGATATTAGTAAAATTGAACCTGGTCAGTTAATTCGTGTTGAATGGCGAGGCAAACCTGTATGGGTTGTATCTCGTACAGAAAGCGTATTAAACGAACTTGAACAGCATGATGGTTCGTTACGCGATCCGGCATCAGAGCAAGAACAACAACCAGATTACGCACAGAACAAATATCGCTCGATTAAATCAGACTTATTTGTAGCCGTTGGTATTTGTACTCACTTAGGGTGCTCTCCAACTTATCTGCCTGACAGCTTTGGCGAACAAGTCGAAGGTGTTTCTTCTGGTTTCTTCTGTCCATGTCATGGTTCTAAATTTGATATGGCCGGTCGTGTATTCCAAGGTGTACCTGCACCCTTGAATCTAGTGATACCACCGCATTATTATATCGATAAAACGACGATTCTAATTGGTGTAGATAAGGGAGCTGCCTAATGTCATTAGTCAAGTGGATTGATGAACGTATCCCAATGACGGATACGTGGAATAAACACGCTGGTCAATATCCAGCACCGAAAAATCTTAATTTTTGGTATTACTTTGGCATTTTAGCAACAGTTGTTTTTGTTAATCAGATCCTAACTGGTATCTGGTTAACGATGAATTATAACCCATCTGGCGACGGTGCTTTTGCTTCAATTGAATATATCATGCGTGATGTTGAATTTGGCTGGTTGTTACGTTATATGCATTCAACGGGTGCGTCAGCATTCTTTGTAGTTGTATATCTGCACATGCTCCGTGGCTTAATGTACGGTTCATACCAGAAACCACGTGAATTATTGTGGATCTTTGGTTGCTTAATCTTCTTAGCGCTGATGGCTGAAGCTTTCATGGGTTACTTATTACCATGGGGTCAAATGTCATTCTGGGGTGCACAGGTTATTATCTCTTTATTTGGTGCAATTCCAGTAATTGGTGATGATTTAACACTTTGGATCCGTGGTGATTATGTAATCTCGGGTGCGACACTAAACCGTTTCTTTGCGCTACACGTTATTGCTGTGCCATTAGTACTTGTGGTACTGGTATTCTTACACATAGTTGCACTGCATCACGTTGGTTCTAACAATCCAGACGGTATTGAAATCAAAGAGAACAAAGATGAAAATGGCTGGCCGAAAGACGCTATTCCATTCCACCCTTACTACTCTGTGCACGATGCCGTTGCGGTAGTGGTGATGCTTATCTTATGTAGCATTGTGATCTTCTTTATGCCTGAAGGTGGTGGTTACTTCTTAGAAGCGCCAAACTTTGAAGCTGCAAACCCATTGAAAACACCGGATCATATTGCACCAGTGTGGTACTTTACGCCGTTTTACGCAATTTTACGTGCGGTTCCGGACAAACTAGGTGGTGTGATCATGATGGGCCTTGCTATTGTGATGCTATTCTTAGTGCCTTGGATTGATCGCGGAAAAGTGAAATCAATTCGTTACCGTAGTGTTTGGCATAAACTTAATTTATCTCAGTTTGTTATTTGTTTCATTATTCTGGGTGTATTAGGGACATTAGCACCGACACCTGGTCGTACATTATTGTCGCAAATTACCACATTAGGTTACTTTGGCTATTTCGCTCTGCTGTGGTTCTACAGTAAGAATGAAACGACTAAACCATTACCAAAAAGGGTGACAATGTAATGAAAAAATTATTTATCGCGTTACTTACCCTATTGCCTATGGCTGTATTTGCATCTGGTAATGCTGCACATTTAGATGAAGCAAATTATGATTTAAGAGACAAAGCATCATTGCAAAATGGTGCTAAAATCTTCATGAATTATTGTTCTACGTGTCACTCTACGCAATATCAACGTTATTCACGTGTTGCTGATGATCTGGGGATTGATCGTGATGTAATGACTGAAAACTTGGTATTTACGGGCGTTAAAGTTGGCTCATTAATGTTAACGGCGATGCCTGCTGAAAGTGGTGCTAAATGGTTTGGTGCTACACCACCAGACCTAACACTTGAAGCTCGTTTACGTGGTGCAGATTGGGTTTATACTTATCTGCGTTCTTTCTATATTGACGAAACTCGCCCATTTGGTGTGAATAATGTGGTATTCCCAAGTGTGGGTATGCCGCATGTACTTGAAGAACTGCAAGGTACTGCACGTCTTTTAGAAATAAAACATAACGAAGAAGAGCTAGATCTGCCGGAAGGTGCTAGAATTGTTAAAGAAACCGAAGTTGTTGACGCTGATGGTGTTGCAACAGGTGAAATTCTGACTAGCTACCTAAGTCCCGATGGAAACGGTGAGTTATCAGCAGAAGAGTTTGATGAAGCAATGCTCGATTTGGTAAACTTCTTAGTTTACTCGGCAGAGCCTAATCAGCTTGAACGTCAAGAAATGGGCTTCTGGGTTATTGGATTCTTACTAATTCTACTTGTATTTACTTGGTTCCTGAACCGTGAATACTGGCGTGATGTCCACTAATCACTGAGATGTTGCCGCATTACTTGTAAAAGTTGCTGGTAAAAGAATTACGTACCGCCAATGCTAGTTTAGGCTATCATTGGCGTTTGTGTTTACAATTTATTGGAGGTGGCATGGCATTAGCTGCTAATAAACGTTCAGTTATGGTGTTATATTCGGAGCCGACTGATCTATATAGTCATCAAGTCCGAATCGTCTTAGCTGAAAAAGGCGTAAGTGTTGATATTCATCAGGTTGATCGTAATAACCTACCTGAAGATCTAATTGATTTGAATCCATATCAGACAGTACCAACATTAATCGACCGTGAACTGACATTATATAACTCACGTATCATCATGGAATATCTGGATGAGCGTTTTCCGCATCCACCTTTGATGCCTGTTTATCCTGTATCTCGTGGTAGCAGTCGTTTAATGATGCACCGTATCGAGAACGATTGGTATTCATTAGTGACTAAGATCATGAAAGGCTCTGTTGAAGAAGCTGCTGTAGCGCGTAAGCAACTACAAGAAGCATTAATGAGTATCAGCCCTATTTTCGCTGAATACCCATACTTCATGAGTGAAGAGTTCAGCTTAGTTGATTGCTATATGGCTCCATTATTATGGCGTTTACCTGAACTCGGTATTGATCTTCCAGGTCAAGCTGCAAGTGAGTTAAAGAACTATATGCTTCGTGTATTTGATCGTGAATCATTCCAAGCATCTTTAACTGAACAAGAACGTGAAATGAGAATGTTAATGTAAGTTATGGATAAAATGACCCCAATTCGTCCCTATTTATTACGTAGTCACTATGAGTGGTTACTTGATAATGACTTAACACCACATATTGTTGTTGATGCACATATTGCTGGTGTTTATGTACCGCAGCAGTTTGTTCAAGATGGCCAAATTGTGCTGAATATTGCCCCAACAGCTGTTGTTGCTTTTGAGCTGAATAACACCGCGCTGAGTTTTAATGCTCGTTTCGGTGGTGTGCCATTTGATGTTTATGTACCGATTGCGGCTATTACAGCTATCTACGCGCGTGAGAATGGCGCAGGTAGTATGTTTGAACCGGAACAGGCATATATCGACCAAGCAGAGCAAGAAAGCGCTGAAGCGGCTGTTGAGCCAAGTGAAGAGCGAAGTGTACCGGCGCTAGTTAGTGCGCCAACGGCTAGCTCTGATGATGAGAGCGAAACGCCTGAGCGTCCAAAACCTACTAAAGGTAGACCCTCTTTGCGGGTCATTAAGTAACATAACACTTAATTAACGAATCGATGCAGTACTTGAATTTGTCGACGGACAGTATTCAGTACTGCATTTTTTTATATTATATTTGCATGTATGTTCGCTGATTAGCGATAATCGAAAACTTTAATTACTTTATCTACACCCACGACATAACGTGCGGCTTCGGCAACTTTATTACCTTCTGCTTTTGTTACTCTTCCAATTAAGAATACTTCGGCATTCTCAGTGATCACTTTAATACCCAGTGGCTCAATATTTTTTAAATTAATAATACTGGTTTTTACCTTGGTCGTTAACCAAGCATCTTTACTAGCACGCTCAAATGAGATTGGTGTACCTAAACGTATCTGATTATATACTTGCTGCACAGACGTTGTATTTGCGGCAATCTCGACGATTTGCTTGCGCTCAGCTTCGGTTCTAACTTGACCAGATAGTAGTACTTTACTGTTGTTGGTTAAAATATGCAGGTTATTATTTAACAGCAGTTGTTTATTGGCATCATTAAGTCCTGCTGTGATATCCAAGGTAATTGTTTCATCATCAATTAATTGGCTAAAACTACCGGTGTTACTGCAGCCTTGTATAACAGTAAAACTCAGAAGAGTGATACTTATAGTCAGCCAATATTTTAGTTTTCTTGCTACAGCCATACTCATTCTTCGCACTCTTGTTGTGGGAATAAAGTTTGATCGATAATGTCACAAAGACAGTTAATGATCAGAGCATGTACTTCTTGTATTCTTGCTTCTCGGCGTGATGGTACGCGGACTTCGGCATCGTGTGGACCTAATAATCCTGATATTTCCCCCCCATCTTTACCCGTTAAAGCGACAATAGTCATATTGCGTGTTAGCGCTGCTTCAATGGCTTTAATTACATTACGGCTATGGCCACCTGCAGAGATCACCACTAGAATATCACCATCATTCCCTAAGGCTCGGACTTGTTTAGAATAAACCATATCAAAACTGGTGTCGGTGCCAATAGCTGTCATCAGCGTACAGTCAGGGGTTAATGCCAATGCTGGTAAGCTTGGGCGTTCGGTTTCGTAACGATTTAATAATGATGCAGAAAAATTCTGAGCCAAGCTCGCGGATGCACCATTACCACAGATTAAGATCTTGTTACCGTTTAATAAGCATTGTGCCATCATCATGGCTGAGTTTTGAATGTATTCAGGTAATGCCTCGGCTGCGGCGATCTTGGTTTGAATACTTTCAGTAAAATTTTCTTTAATTAGCTCTAACATGGGTATCTACTCTAAAAAGCATTGGTTATCCATTGAATATTATCACTGGAACCTTCAATGGCAATCACATCGAAACGGCAAGGGGTGTAGTTTTCATTTATTCCGTTGCGCACCATATAATATTGCGCCGTATAACGCAATTTTCGTTGTTTCGTGACCGGGATTGCTGAAATAGCACCGCCATAATGGGTGTATTGCCGATATTTTACCTCAACAAATACTAAGGTCGGTAGTGCTGTTGTTGATTTTACGTCACTGCTTGCGCCGTGCTGGCAAATTAAGTCTATTTCACCTTGGCGACAAGCGAAATTCCGCGCCAAGATAATTAACCCTTGGCGCTGTAAAAAATCGGCTGCTATACCTTCAAAATATTCACCGCGTTTACGGGGTTGTTTTAGTTTCAGCGTTCGTGTCCTCAAGTGTTATCTTACCTGAGCGATATTTAGCCCAACTAAATTCGCGTTCGATAATACCGTTTTCATTAATATAAAGAATACCAGTCTGGCCAGCTAGGCGTAAGTCAGGAAAATTACGTAGCTGTAGCAGGTTTGGAATTAATTTAAATGAATCGTAGCCCATCGAAAATAGATTTTGCTGGATTTTCGACATATTTGGCCACAGTGCCAAAGTTTGCTGTTTCAGTTCGAGATCTGGGTTCAACAACCAAGGCATATCACTAAATATTAGACCATTAAGATCGCGGTTTTGGCTTTTGGAAAGATTATTACCATGAGTACGTGAACTTGCATACACTGCTACCTGTGGTGCATAAGGATTCTGGGTGGTAATAATGTAAGGAATTGCTAACATCGCTTCAGAAGGCGTGGCAATAATATAAATGGCATCAATATCACGACGACTACGTGTTTTGGCTTTAATATTAGCACCGACTAGGTTTTTCATTAAGTTAATACGCTGATTACTCGATGTCACTGAAAATAGCGAGGTCACCGTTTTTTGCATGTCACTGCGGCTTTTATATTTATAAATATCACTGGTATCTTGCGTGAGTAATTGCCATTGCTTGGCGAACACGGCTGATAAGCTATTACCTGAACGATTATTTGGTGCGAGTACTAATGGTTGTTTGATACCGTCTTTTTGCATTTTTTTCGCAGCCGCAATAACTTCATCATTCGAACTTAATGAGAAATAAAAAATATTTTCTGTTGTTGGCGCTTCTGTCAGTTTATTTAATGAGATTAATGGCACTTCTTTTACTAAAGGTAATACTTTGGTTAAATTTGATTTTAATAATGGACCTACAACAAAGTCAGCCCCATCATTAATGGCTTGTAAATACAGCTTATCTGCGCTTGTTTCTGCGGTATCATAGAAACGTAAGTTAACTCTATCGGCTTCTTCATCTTGATAGTAAGCACTTAGCATCCCATCTCTTATTGCTTTACCTGCTATGGCGCGTTTACCCGTTAAAGGAGCCAGTACCGCGATTTGACTTGGTGCATAAGGTGTTATTGCCATTGCTTTTACAAGTTCGATAGGGAAAGCACTCAATGCAGGGTGTTGTGGGTACTCTGTTTTCCATACTTGTAAATTCTGAATGAGTAATTGTGGTTCGGTACGATATTGTTGTGCGATCATACCTAAATGATACCAACCTGAAAGTGTTGGGTTTTCTGTATCAAATTGCGATGTTAGTTGTTGTAACTCCGATGTCGGTATTATCGTGACTAACTTCCATATACGCGTATTATTGGTACTATGCAGTTCTGCATCAAGGAAGTCATTTAACGCGACGCGGTATTCAACCGCTTTAGCATTATTATTCTGCAGCTCGGAAATAGTGGCGTTTAATAGATAGTAGCGTTGCCAATGTGCGAGTTTCATTGTGCTTAGTGTCGAGCTAAAGTTCAATATTGTGGCCGCATCATGATAGCGCTTTTCTAATAGATAGGCTTCTGATTTGATTAACGCCACTTCAAATAATTGCTGTGTTGATAGTGGGTTTCTCTCTACCGATGATAATATATCAAGCGCTGGTTGGGGATGACCTTCTGTAATCAAAGCGCGTGCGGATAATAACTGCCAAGAGATGGTTTGTGGTTTATTCGCTAATGCTATCTTATCAATGTAGTATTGCGCCGGTTGATCTATTTGCGTAAGCACGTCTGGCGCACCAATTAGCTGAGGTTTCGATGTTGCTTTTTCAGATGTTGTGGTACTTGAACACGCACTGAGCAGTAAACTCAAACTAAAAAACATAATCAAGCGGGAATAACTGTGCTTAAATTCCATTGGTGTATTATCCTGCAAAAGAGATTTATAATACCCCTATACTAAAGCATCATCGCTTAACAAAAAACTACCCATGAGAATGAAATGTCTGAACAAGCAACTTTATTTATCGTTCCAACCCCGATTGGCAACCTTTCTGATATCACAGAGCGTGGTTTAGAGATACTAAGAAGTGTTGATTTAATTGCTGCAGAAGATACCCGCCATACGGGGAAACTGCTAAGCCATTATCAAATCAAAACTAAAACATTTGCTTTGCATGATCATAATGAACAGCAAAAAGCAGAATATTTAGTATCAAAACTACAATCTGGTATCAGCATAGCGCTGGTTTCTGATGCTGGCACGCCGTTGATCAGTGACCCTGGTTACCATTTGGTTAATACCTGTCGTGCACATGGTGTCAAAGTAGTACCACTACCTGGTCCTTGCGCAGCAGTAACTGCAATGAGTGGTTCTGGCCTCCCATCTGATCGTTTCTCGTTTGAAGGTTTTTTACCTTCGAAAGAAAAAGCCCGTAATGACAAGATCACCGAGCTGAAAGAAGAAACCCGGACGATGATTTTTTATGAATCACCGCGTCGACTGCAGTATACCTTAGATGCCTTAACGGCAATCATGGGGCCTGAACGTGAAGTGTGTGTTGCACGCGAAATAACCAAAGCGTTTGAAAGTATTACCACTATGCCAGTGGGTGAGTTAGCAGCATGGGTAGCGGAAGACAGTAACCGGAGTCGTGGTGAAATTGTATTATTAGTTTCTGGGTACAAACCTACGGGCCTAGAGATACCAGCTAAGGTTCTGAATACATTAAGATTATTAAATGAAGAATTGCCATTGAAAAAAGCGGCTGCATTAACGGCTGAAATTCACGGTGGCAAAAAAAATGCTTTGTATAAGTGGGGTTTAGAAAACTTTAATTAATCGCTGGATTTTTTGTCTTAGATTATGTAATATCCTTCGCCTTGGAGTTGGTCAGACAATCGCCGCTTTATGACTCGGTATTTATATCGAGGTTATAGAGGGGAGGAAAGTCCGGGCTCCACAGGGTAGGGTGCCAGGTAACGCCTGGGGGGCGCAAGCCCACGACAAGTGCAGCAGAGAGAAGACCGCCGATGGCTTTTTAGGAAGCACAGGTAAGGCTGAAAGGGTGCGGTAAGAGCGCACCGGACGACTAGTAATAGTTCGTTGCAGGGTAAACTCCACCCGGAGCAAGACCAAATAGGCTTTCTATAGGCGTGACCCACGCTGAAAGCGGGTAGGTTGCTTGAGTCTGTGAGCGATTGCAGACCTAGAGGAATGATTGTCCACGACAAAACCCGGCTTATCGACCAACTCCAAGACCTTATCTATATCTTCTTTACTATAGATAAGTTCTTGTTTATTTTTCCTTCTGATTATCAGCATCACTTGCAATACGTTTTACCCCTCCCTAAACTAGATCTTTTACGTTACAATAACCATTTTAGCACCTGCTATAATTTAAAGTATTTTTAAGAGCTTTCATCGACATGACACAAGAATTTGCACACGTATCCGTTTTACTTAACGAAACCGTAGCTGGGTTAGACCTAAAACCGGATGGTATTTATATTGACGGTACTTTTGGTCGCGGTGGTCACTCTCGCTTTATTTTGTCTCAGCTGGGTGAAAACGGCCGATTGATTGCAATCGATCGTGACCCTGAAGCAATTGCAGTGGGTGAAGCATTAAAATTAGAAGACCCACGTTTTGATATTGTTCACGGTCCATTTTCTGGTATTGCTGAATATATGGAAAATAAAGAACTGACAGAACAAATTGATGGTGTGTTATTGGACCTTGGTGTTTCTTCTCCACAGTTAGACGATGCATCTCGTGGTTTTAGTTTTTTACGTGATGGTCCGTTGGACATGCGCATGGACCCTACATCAGGTATCAGTGCAGCTAAATGGTTAGCAACAGCTGACTATGATGATATTGTATGGGTATTGAAAGTATTTGGTGAAGAAAAGTTTGCCCGTAAGATTGCCCGCGCCGTGGTATTTGATCGTGACGGCACGCCATTCGAAACAACAGCACAGTTAGCAAGTTTAATTTGCCGTGTGGTACCAAAATCGAAAAAAGAAACCAAACACCCAGCCACACGTTCATTCCAAGCGATCCGTATTTATATTAATAGTGAGTTAGAAGAGATTGAACGTGCATTAGCTGGCGCATTAAAATGTCTTAAGTCTGGTGGTCGTTTATCTGTGATCAGCTTCCACTCGTTAGAAGATCGTATTGTGAAGCAATTCATTCGTAAACAAGCGCGTGGTAAAGAAGTGCCATACGGCTTACCTATCATGCAAGAAGAAATTGATAAAACGCGTACCATGAAGGCAGTCGGTAAAATGCTAAAACCTTCGGAGCAAGAATTAGAATTCAATCCTCGAGCGCGTAGTTCTGTATTACGCGTGGCGGAAAAATTGTAATATGTTCGGCATTAAGTGGGATTTAGGTAAGGTTATCATGACTGACATCGGCCAGCATAAGCGAGTCGTTAGTCTATTGTTTGCCATCTTAATTTCCGCTTTTGCCGTGATCATGTTAACGCATGAAACCCGCTTAAAGACGAATAACAAAGAGCAGTTATTGACTCAGCGTGACTTGGCTGACATTGAATGGCGTAATTTATTGTTAGAACAAAGCACGTTAGAAGAGCACAGTAAAATTGAATACACCGCAAAACACAAACTCGGTATGTATCGACCAAGTACAGCAGAAGAAAAGTTGGTGACACAGCAGTGACAAATCGTAGAAATATTACCAACGAAGAACCAGCCAATTTTATCTTATGGCGCTATCGTTTAGTTGCAGCCACGGTTGTTATTATCTTTTTAAGCCTACTCGCCCGTACCGCTTATATCCAAGTTATTAATCCCGAACATCTGCGTCAACAAGCGGATATGCGCTCACTACGTGTGGCATCACAGCAAGTACAGCGCGGTATTATTACCGACCGCAATGGGGTGGAATTGGCTGTTAGTGTGCCCGTGATGGCGATCCATGTGGATCCGCGCACCATTAAAAATAAAAACAGTTTTGATAAAAAACGTGCATGGCAAGCGTTTGCAGAAATTCTCGATCTTAATCTTATTGATCTGCAAAAAAAAATCATGGATTCCAATGGTCGTTTTATGTATATAAAACGCCAAATTAGTCCCGCGGTTGCTAAGTATGTTGATGAATTAAAATTAGTCGGTGTAAGTTTGGCTCCAGAATCCCGTCGTTTTTACCCAACCGGTGAAGTTAGCGCACAGTTGGTTGGCATGACTAATATTGATGACAAAGGTATTGAAGGCGTTGAAAAGGCTTATAATGATTTTCTTACTGGTACCCAGGGTAAGCGTATTGTCCGTAAAGACCGATTAGGTAATGTTATTGAGGATATCTCTGTTATTCAGCAAAGTGAACAAGCCAATAATATCCAACTCAGTATTGATCAACGTATTCAATCGTTAGCCTATCAGCGCTTGAAAAAAGCGGTTAAATACAACGGCGCTGTGTCGGGATCATTGGTGATGATTGATGTAAAAACGGGAGAAATATTAGCGATGGTAAATAGCCCATCGTTTAACCCGAACAATCGCAGTAAGTATGACAGTTATAAGTTAAAAAATCGCGCTATCACGGATAGTTACGAACCTGGCTCCACAATTAAACCACTCGTAATTGCCAGTGGTTTAGATAACGGTATTATTGCTGCAGATTCTATAATTGATACAAATCCTGGCCGTATGCGTTTAGGTGGTCGTTTAGTACAAGATACCCGTAACCGTGGTGAGATGATACTGAGTGATATTTTACGTTATTCATCAAACATGGGCGTGAGTAAAATTGCGCTGAAACTAGGTCATCAACGTTTGCTGGATACGTATTATCAATTTGGTTTTGGTAATGAAAGTAGCTTGATCTTAAATGGGGAAAGTAGGGGCTATATGCCACGTCGTTCACGGTGGTCAGAGTTCGAGAATGCAACATTATCCTTTGGTTATGGTATGCAAGCGACAACATTACAGCTTGCTCATGCTTATGCAACAATTGCTTCTGGTGGGGTATATCGTCCACTGACAATTAGAAAATTGGATACGATGCCATTATCAGAACGGGTGTTATCTGAAGAACACGCACAAGAGCTATTGCTCATGATGGAAAGCGTGGTGGAAAAAGGCGGTACGGGTGATAAAGCACGTATTGATGGCTACCGCGTCGCGGGTAAAACTGGTACTTCTCGTAAAGCTATTGCCGGTGGTTATGGTGACGATTATGTTGCTTTATTTGCTGGTATTGCTCCCGTGTCTAATCCTCGTTTTGCATTAGTGGTGGTGATTGACTCACCAAGCGGTGACCGCTATTACGGCGGTGTTATCGCGGCACCGGTATTTGCTGAAGTTATGGAAAGAACATTACAAATGTTAAATGTAACACCAGATGAAAAACAATCATTAACAGTAATAGCAAAAGACGCTTAAAAATTAAAGGACGCTCAGGCGTTAAGGGTTGTTTGATACTAAGGATTGTTAAATGCCACGGGCTTTAAATATTAAGGGTTTGGAAATGAATTCGTCATGTCGAGTCTTATCTCTACAAACGTGGAATATTGATTTTGAATTAGCGGTTAACGCGTTGATTATTGATAGCCGGAAAGTGCAGGCGGGCGATTGTTTTGTCGCGATAAATGGTCATGCCCTTGATGGTCGCCGGTTTATTGGTAATGCATTACAATGTGGTGCAACAGTTGTACTGAAAGATGCTGATATTCAGGCAGAACATGGTCATATTGAATATGTTGATGGAATTCCTATTGTTGCTTTTTTTGGTCTTAATAAGGCCTTATCCGCATTAGCCGATAGTTTTTATCAATTCCCTTCGCAGCAATTAAAACTTGTCGGCGTTACTGGCACGAATGGTAAGAGCACTATCACGCAGATTATTGCCAATTGGGTTACTTTATTAAACGGTAAAGCTGGTGTGATGGGAACGATCGGTAATGGCTTATTCGATCAATTAGTGCAAACAGAAAATACCACAGGTAGTGGTTTAGATGTACAAGCTGAAATAGCGAGCCAAGTGCAACAAGGTGCAGAATTGTGTGCCATGGAAGTATCCTCACACGGTTTGATCCAAGGTCGTGTAAATTCTCTCGACTTTGATGTGGCATTATTTACCAATCTAACCCGTGATCATCTTGATTATCATGGAGATATGGATAATTATGCTGATGCCAAAAAAATCTTATTTCAAGGTGCTGTGAAACATAGGATCCTTAACGTTGATGATACTTACGGTAAAGCGTGGTCACAGCAATGGCCTGATGCTATCCGATTTTCAGTCCAGCAAGATTTATCAGCCTATTCTGGTGCTTTTTTATATTGTCATGATTTAAATTTTGATACCGGTGGTTTTAACTGTGAGTTAAAAACCAGCTGGGGTGAAGGTACATTGCGATGTGGTTTAATTGGCGAGTTTAATGCTTCTAATGTAGTGGCCGCTTGCGCGAGTTTGTTAGCTCTCGGTTATGATTTGGATGATTTATTACAGGTAGCACCAAAATTAACCGCCGTATGTGGCCGTATGGAATTATTCAAACAAGCAGGGCAAGCTGCTTGCGTGGTTGATTATGCTCATACACCTGACGCATTAGAAAAAGCCTTGCAAGCATTACGTGTGCATTGTGAAGGCAAGCTCTGGTGCATTTATGGCTGTGGTGGTGACCGAGATACAGGTAAAAGACCAATAATGGCACAAGTCGCTGAACAATTTGCAGATATGGCTGTCATTACAGATGATAATCCGCGTACTGAGTCTGCGTCTTCGATTGTAGCTGATATGAAAATCGGTCTTGCTAACCCTGATGCAATGCAAGTTATTCATGATCGCCGTAGTGCTATTCATTGGGCGATGGAACAAAGTCGTGCTGACGATATTATTTTAGTGGCAGGTAAAGGCCATGAAGATTATCAAATTATCGGTGTAGATAAACACCATTATAGTGATCGAGAGACGATCAGAGAGATGTTGAGTAACAAATAATGATTAGTTTAGCGTTAAGTGCAATTGCGACACAACTCAATGCCAAGTACCAAGGTGATGATGTCGTCATTACTCATGTTTCAACAGATACACGCACGATTAAAGTTGGTGATTTGTTCGTCGCGTTAAGTGGTGATAATTTTGATGCCAATAGTTTTGTTGCCAAAGCGGCAGAGCAAGGTGCTATTGCTGCTATTGTAACAAAAAAGCAAGCGGTGGATATCCCGCAAATTCTGGTAAAAGATAGCCGTGTTGCTTTAGGTCTGTTAGGTAAAATGGTGCGTGAACATGTTAATCCTAAAGTTGCAGCGCTTACTGGCAGTAATGGAAAAACCACGACGAAAGAAATGCTGGCGGCGATTTTAAAACAAGTCGCACCAACATTAGCAACTGCAGGCAATTTTAATAACGATATTGGTGTTCCATTGACATTGCTTCGCTTACAGCAAGAAGACCAATTTGCGGTGATGGAGCTTGGTGCTAATCACAAAAAAGAAATTGCCTATACCACGGGATTGGTATTGCCAGATGTGGTGTTAATCAATAATGTTGATGCTGCACACTTAGAAGGTTTTGGTGATCTACAGGGCATCGCATTGGCTAAAAGTGAGATATTATCGGGGGTTAAGGAACAAGGCATGGCGGTACTAAACCGCGATGATAAGTTTTATCAATACTGGCTACGTAAAGTTGACTCACAGCGACACGTTAACTTTTCGGTTGTTGATGAGAGTGCCGATTATTTTGCAGCTAATATTGAATTTGCTGATTCGGGTAACCCGACGTTTAGATTATGCACACCAGACAGTGACTGTTCGATTAACTTAGGTGTTGCAGGTCGTCATAATGTCGCTAATGCATTAGCCGCCGCTGCAATGGCAAGTTGTTTTGGCATTGATATTAAAACCATTAAGTTAGGCCTTGAATCTATGGTTAATGTACAGGGACGATTGAAAATATCACAATTAACCCCACGTATTCGTATTATTGACGATAGCTATAATGCCAATATTGCATCAGTAAAGGCGGCCATTGATGTATTAACCCATTTCAAATCAACAAATGTATTAGTCATGGGCGATATGGGAGAACTGGGCGTTAGTACTGCTGATATGCATCAACAAGTTGGGCATTATGCTCAGCAGCAACAGGTTGATCATGTCTATACTTGTGGTGCCGTTAGTCGTGAAGCTGCATTAACTGCTGGTGTTATTGGTCGCGCCTTTTTAGCACAGCCAGCACTGGTTGATGCGTTAGCTGACTTAATCACTACAGCTCCCAAAGAGCAGATGTTTACTTTATTATTTAAAGGTTCCCGTAGTGCTAAAATGGAGCAGGCAATCAGTTTGCTTACCACAAAGCTATCTGAGAACACTGCTATGTTAATCGAAAATACAATATTAGTTAAAAATACAGTAAAGGAAATAAAATGTTAGTTTGGTTGTTCGAATCTTTAAGTGAGCATTTCTCGCTATTCAGAGTTTTTTCATATCTCACATTTCGTGCAATTATCACGATAATTACCTCGTTATTACTGACATTATGGATGGGACCTAAACTTATCCGCTATTTGCAAGATATGCAGATTGGTCAAGTGGTACGTGATGATGGCCCTGAATCACATTTCAGTAAACGTGGTACGCCAACAATGGGGGGCGTAATGATCCTAGTTGCAATTTTAGTATCAACGCTATTATGGGCAAGATTAGATAATGCCTATGTTTGGATCATGATGTTTGTGTTTGTTGCGTTTGGTGCGATTGGTTTTGTGGATGACTATCGCAAGGTGATCCGTAAAGATACCGATGGCTTGATTGCGCGTTGGAAGTATTTCTGGCAGTCAGCGGTCGCAATTGGTATCGCTGTTTACCTCTATGCAACGGCAGGTTCGGCGGCAGAAACGACATTAGTTGTGCCTTTCTTTAAAGAATATATGCCAGAACTTGGATTGTTATTCATTGTATTAACTTATTTTGTGATTGTGGGGAGTAGTAATGCGGTTAACTTAACCGATGGTTTAGATGGTTTAGCTATCTTACCAACGGTATTAGTGGCGGGTGCATTTATGCTTGTGTCGTACTTAACAGGTAACGTTAAATTTGCTGAGTATCTGTTTATCCCTTATATCCCACAAGCCAGTGAATTAGTGATTGTGTGCGCGGCTATGGTTGGCGCCGGACTTGGTTTCTTATGGTTTAACACGTATCCAGCACAAGTATTTATGGGTGATGTAGGTTCATTAGCATTAGGTGCGGGTTTAGGTACGCTAGCAGTATTAGTTCGCCAAGAGTTCATGTTGGTGATCATGGGCGGTGTTTTTGTTATGGAAACAGTATCGGTTATCTTACAAGTAGGTTCTTATAAGTTACGTGGTCAACGTATCTTTAGGATGGCTCCAATTCATCACCATTATGAACTAAAAGGTTGGCCTGAACCACGTGTGATTGTACGCTTTTGGATCATTACTATTATTTTAGTACTCATTGGCTTAGCCACGTTGAAGGTACGCTAATGACACCATTATCTGAGCAAAATATGGCATCGCCTATCGTTATTGTTGGTTTAGGCCAAACCGGTCTGTCTTGTGTTCGCTATTTTCTAAAGCAGGGAATTATTCCTGTTGTTGTGGATAGCCGTGATGCACCGCCGGGACAAGATGAGTTGCCAGCTCAGGTAACGTTGTACAAAGGGGGGTTACACCCTGAAGTCTTATTACAGGCTAAGCAATTAGTCGTTAGTCCAGGTATTGCCATTGCAACCCCCGAGATTGCTGCTGCACGGCAAAAGGGGGTGGAAGTGATTGGTGATATTGAATTGTTTGTCAGAGCTGCACAAGCACCAATTATTGCGATTACTGGATCGAATGGTAAATCGACCGTTACTACACTGGTTGGTGAAATGGCGAATGCAGCAGGTGTGAAGACCGCAATCGGTGGCAACATTGGCATTCCAGCATTAGACCTACTTGATGTAGCCGAACCTTATCAGTTATATGTGTTAGAGCTTTCAAGCTTTCAGTTAGAAACGACCCATAGTCTAAAGGCTATTGCTGCGACCGTACTGAATGTAACAGACGACCATCTTGATCGTTACCCTGATTTCGAAGCCTATCGCCAAGCCAAATTGTCAATTTATCAGCATGCGCAAACCGTGGTGACAAATAGTGATGATGTATTAACGGCTTGTCCTCAACAAAATAATACGCTAAGTGCGGTTAAGCGTAGTTTTGGTGAGGGTGATGCTGATTATGGCTTGCTCCAACAGCAAGGGAGTACTTGGTTAGCTTATCAAGGTAAGGGCATTATCAGTGCTGATGATTTGCAGATCACCGGTGTACATAATTTAATGAACGCATTATCTGCCATAGCCCTGCTTGATGCCGCAGGTGTGGATAGAACTAAAACGTTACCGGGATTACGTCAATTTACGGGGCTAGCGCATCGCTGTGAGTTTATTCGTGAACTTAACGGGGTAAGGTGGATTAATGATACTAAGGCCACGAATGTCGGAGCAACGCTAGCGGCGCTGGCCGGGTTGAAAAGCAGTGTTAAAGGACGTTTATACCTGATTGCTGGCGGTGATGGAAAAGGCGCTGATTTTAGTCCTTTAGTCCCCGCATTACGTGATGACATTGCGTTGACGTATTGCTTTGGTAAAGACGGTGAACGTTTTTCGGCGTTAACGGATAATACGAAATTGGTCCCAGACCTGGCCGTTGCGATTGCTGAAATTAGTGAGTTTGTACAACCGGGTGACTGGGTTTTGTTGTCACCTGCTTGTGCAAGTATTGATATGTACGCTAATTTTATGGCTCGGGGTGACCACTTTAGAGCGCTAGTGAAGGCATTATAATGGAATTTCTGACACGGACGAAAGCCTATTTATTAGGTGCTGAAGAGCAGCGCGCGGCGGTTTATGATCGCCAATTATTATTATTAGCGATTATCTTAATGATGGTTGGTTTGGTGATGGTTGCATCGGCATCCTTACCTGAAGGTATTGCTCTGGGTGATGATCCCTTCATGTTTGTGAAAAAACATTTAGTCTTTCTGAGCGTTTCCTTGTGTGCTGCAATTTGTGTGTTGAATGTTCCGATTGCTTTTTTTGAGCGTAATAGTGTGCGGTTTTTATTTGTCGCTATTGGTTTATTGATCGTGGTATTAGTCATTGGTCGTACGGTGAATGGCAGTACTCGTTGGCTCTCGTTTGGTCCCTTGAATATGCAGCCCGCTGAGTTTGCTAAATTTGCTCTATTTACTTATTTTTCAGGTTATTTAGTCCGTCAAAAAAGCTTATTACAAGAAAGCTATAAAGGTTTTGTGAATGGATTACTTGTGATCGCCGTTATCTCTGCATTGCTGCTTTTTCAACCTGATTTCGGCTCTGTGATGGTTATTTTAACCACCAGTGTAGCACTGTTATTTATCGGTGGTGCAAAGTTGGTTCACTTCATGGCACTATGTGTCGTGGCTATTTTATTAGGTGTATTAGCGGTGATATTGTCGCCGTATAGAATGCGACGGATAACCTCTTTTCTTGACCCTTGGGATGACCCATTTGGTAGTGGTTATCAACTTACCCAATCTTTAATGGCATTTGGCCGTGGTAGCTTTAGCGGTGAAGGGCTTGGTAATTCGATTCAAAAACTAGAGTATCTACCAGAAGCTCATACCGATTTTGTATTCGCAATTTTGGCTGAAGAATTAGGTTTCATAGGCGTGTTTATCGTCTTGATGCTACAAATGTTATTAGTATTTAAAGCACTGCAAATTGGTCGTCGGAGTCTGGAGATTGATCAATCTTTTGCTGGTTTCTTAGCAATTAGCATTGGTGTTTGGTTTTGTTTTCAAACCTTGGTTAACGTCGGTGCTGCCTCCGGGTTATTGCCAACTAAAGGGTTAACATTGCCCCTCGTGAGTTATGGTGGGTCGAGCTTATTAATTATGAGTTGTGCAGTGGCTGTGTTATTGCGGATCGATTATGAATATCGTGCACAAAAAGTGTCGATGTCAAATTGTACAACTCCCAGTTAGTTATCATATGTATAAGTAACTTATGCCTTAATAACTGATTAAATCTATTACAATGAAAGATAATATTATGACAAAACGTTTATTAGTGATGGCTGGTGGTACTGGCGGTCACGTATTTCCTGGTATTGCGGTAGCAAAATATTTAGCACAGCAGGGCTGGGTGATTCATTGGATTGGTACTGCGGATCGTATGGAAGCCGATTTAGTCCCGCAACATGGTTTTGATATTTCATTCATTGATATTTCAGGGGTGCGTGGTAACGGAGTTAAGCGTTTATGCCTTGCACCCTTTCGAATTTTAAAATCCGTGTTACAGGCACGTAAAGTGATGAAAAAATTCAAACCTGATGTTGTTTTAGGAATGGGTGGTTTTGCTAGTGGACCGGGTGGCGTAGCGGCTTGGTTACAAGGTATTCCTGTGGTATTGCATGAGCAAAATGCGGCGGCAGGTCTCACTAACCGTCTATTAGCTAAAATTGCTAAACGTGTACTCATGGCCTTTCCTGGTGCATTTTCTCAGGGTCTGTTGGTTGGCAATCCAGTACGTGAAGATGTACTGGCTTTACATGCATTACCACACGTAAGCACAGATAAGCTGACGGTATTGGTTGTTGGTGGTAGCTTAGGCGCAAAAGTATTAAATGAAACGTTACCAGCAGCACTGGCGTTATTACCCCAAGATAAAATTAGTATCCGCCATCAAGTGGGCAAAAATAATAGTACTGCGGTGAATGTTGCTTATCAGTCTGCTGGTGTTACAGCTGAGATTAAAGTATCTGATTTTATTGATGACATGGCGCAAGCTTATCATCAAGCTGATGTGGTAGTGTGTCGCGCTGGCGCGTTGACGGTGTCAGAGGTGGCTGTTGCTGGATTACCCGCTATTTTTATTCCATTACCACATGCAGTGGATGATCATCAGACTAAAAATGCCCAATCATTGGTACAAGCAGGTGGCGCGGTATTGCTCCCACAAAGCCAACTCAATGCCGTGGATTTAGCCAAATTATTACAGCAATGGATTGACGATGAAGCACAACTTGTCGCTATGTCAAATGCAGCCAGAAGTGCTGCTATTCTAGATGCAACTGAGCAGGTCGCAAATACCTGTTCAGCATTAAGTTAAGAGAGATAGATAATGCCTGAACAAAAGATCGCACAACTAAGAACGGTAGTGCCAGAGATGCGTCGTGTGAAAACTATTCATTTTGTTGGCATCGGTGGTGCTGGCATGGGTGGGATCGCAGAAGTATTAGCGAACGAAGGTTACCAAATTACGGGGTCTGATCTCGCGCCTAATCCTGTGACTGAACGTTTAGTCAAATTAGGTGCAAAAATTAATTTTGAGCATAAAGCGGAAAATGTAGAGAATGCTAGTGTAGTGGTGGTATCAACGGCTATCGATCTCACTAATCCTGAAATTATGGCTGCACATGAAAACCGTATTCCTGTGATTAAACGTGCTGAAATGTTAGCAGAATTAATGCGTTTTCGTCATGGGATTGCAATTGCAGGTACGCATGGTAAAACGTCGACTACAGCGCTAGTGACAGGTATTTACCATCAAGCAGGCTTAGATCCTACATTCGTTAATGGCGGATTAGTAAAGAGCACTGGCACCAATGCAGGTTTAGGTAAAAGTCGTTACCTGATTGCTGAAGCGGATGAGAGCGATGCATCATTCTTACTGCTGCAGCCGATGGTTGCTGTCGTGACGAACATCGAAGCTGACCATATGGATACTTATGGTGGTGACTTTGCTAAATTAGAAAAAACCTTTATGGATTTTTTGCATAATTTGCCATTTTACGGTTTAGCTGTGATGTGCGCTGATGATGCTGTTATTGAAAAGTTGATCCCAGACATTGGTCGTCAGGTCGTGACTTATGGTTTTTCCGAAAATGCCGATGTACGCATTATTGATTATGTGCAAAAAGGTCATAAAAGTCACTTTACCATTTGTCGGAAAGATCGCGAAGATTTACGTGTTAGCTTGAATTCTCCGGGTCAACATAATGCCTTAAATGCGACAGCTGCAGTAGCCGTCGCGACTGAAGATGGCATTGATGATCGCGCTATTATTACCGCGCTCGCTAATTTTGCGGGTACTGGTCGACGTTTTGATCATCTTGGTGCATTTGATTCAGGTGCAGGTAATGTGATGTTGGTTGATGATTATGGTCATCACCCGACCGAGGTTGATGTTACTATTACTGCTGCACGAGCAGGCTGGCCTGAAAAACGTTTGGTTTCGGTATTCCAACCACACCGTTATACACGCACCCGTGATTTGTATGAAGACTTTGCAAACGTGTTATCAAAGGTTGATTTGTTATTTTTATTAGAAGTATACCCAGCAGGTGAAGAACCCATTCCTGGTGCTGATAGTCGTTCATTATGTCGTAGTATTAGACAACGTGGCAATATTGAACCAATTTTTGTTTCTAGTCCTGATGAAATCCCGGCCATTTTAGCTGAGCATTTACAAGATGGTGATTTGGTATTAACCCAGGGTGCTGGTAATGTGGGGACACTTGCTAAGGAATTGGCTGCAATGGAAATGAATGTTAGTACGATGAAACAATGGAAGAAGTAATCATGAGCGTAACAAGTACTAAAAAAGTAGCAGTATTATTTGGTGGGAATTCTGCCGAACGCGAAGTCTCACTAAAATCGGGTGTCGCAGTTACAGCAGGTTTACAACGTGCAGGTGTGAATGCACATGCTTTAGATACGGCTGAATATGATGTTAGTCAACTGAAGGGTGATGGTTTCACCCATGCGTTTATTGCGCTACATGGCCGCGGTGGTGAAGACGGTGTGATGCAAGGTGCGTTAGAACAGCTTGCTATTCCTTATACTGGTAGCCGGGTTTTAGGCGCAGCATTAGCGATGGATAAGATCCGTACTAAACAAATTTGGCAGTCTCAAGGTTTACCGACTGCGCTTTATCGTATTGTTACACCAATTAATTTTGATAATGCGATAGCAAGCGATATCATTGCAGATCTTGGTTCTCCCGTGATAATTAAACCAGCGAAAGAAGGTTCCAGTATCGGGATGGCTAAAGTACATAACGTCGCGGAATTAGAAACGGCGGTCACGGCTGCGTTTGAGTATGATAATGAGATCTTAATTGAGCAATGGATTGAAGGACCTGAATTCACGGTTGCAATTTTAGGTGATGAAGTACTGCCAGTTATTCAGCTTAAAACACCAAATACGTTTTATGATTACCAAGCTAAATATCAATCAAATACCACTGAATACTTGTGTCCAGCTCCCATTACTGATGAACAATGTCAGCAGTTGCAAGCTTATGCATTAAAAGCATTTCGTGCAGTAGCTGCTGAGGGCTGGGGTCGTGTTGATGCAATGTTAGATGCACAGGGGCAGTTCCAATTGTTGGAAGTAAATACAGTACCGGGCATGACTGAAAAAAGTTTAGTACCAATGGCAGCCAACGCTGCTGGGTATAACTTTGAGAGTTTAGTTTCTAAAGTATTAGCGCTCGCGCATTAATAAACGTATCTTGATATGACTGCTGTTATTCCAACACCGAGAGATGAAGCCGTAGATGATAGTATCTACGCGCTTACCGAACTTGAGATTCAAGCGGATGAATCCTGTGCGGAAGAATTAGCGCCATCACGCTTAAAGCGTGGTTTAGGTCTCTTATTCTTTTTTATGGTGGTAGTATTTTTTAGCTGGATGTTTAGTAGTATGGAAGCATACCTGACTGATGCCAGTAAAATGCCAATGTCAGCACTTATTATTCAAGGTGAACGAGATTATATCAGTGATGATGATATTCGCGTTGTATTACTGCAAAAACCGGCGATCGAAAATTACTTTTCGGTAAATGTTGATGATATTCAAAGAAAAATTGAATCATTACCTTGGGTTTATCATGCGTCGGTACGTAAAAGCTGGCCTGATTTATTACGTGTGTATATTCAAGAACAACCCGTAGTTGCAGTGTGGAATGATACGCAGTTATTGAACGAAGATGGAATCGTGTTTGATGCCGATACTAATCGAGCACCAAAATCATTAGTGAAACTTTATAGCCCGAGTGATAGAATCAAACAAACATTGGCTAAATACAACGAATTCAATGGATTGCTGCAGCTTAATAATTACCAAATAGACGCGATGACACTGAATTTACGCAATGCAATAACGGTTGAATTAAGTAATGGTATAATGCTGCGTTTAGGACGAGAAAATGCAATGTCACGGATTCAGCGCTATATCGATTATGTTGCAGTATTAGATAAAGAAAAAATAGCCTATATAGATTTACGTTATGATACAGGTTTCTCAGTTGGCTGGAAAAATGACAAGAAAGAGTAATGATAATGACTAAGTCGATGGAACGGAAATTAATTGTAGGTTTAGATGTCGGCACATCAAAAATTGCCGTTGTTGTAGGTGAATTATTACCTGACGGTGAACTGAACATTATCGGTTTAGGAAAAAGTGCATCGAGAGGGATGGATAAAGGTGGTGTAAACGACCTGGAGTCTGTTGTTAAAGCGGTTCAACGTGCAAAACAAGAAGCCGAAATGATGGCTGATATGAAAATATCGTCTGTCTACCTGAGCATTTCAGGTAAACATATTAGCAGCCAAGATGAAATTGGCATGGTGGCTATCTCTGAAGATGAAGTCACGCAAGATGATGTTGATAATGTGATCTATACCGCAAGGTCTGTGCGAATTCGTGACGAACATCGAATTTTGCATGTAATTCCACAAGAATATGCTATTGATTATCAAGAACGGATTAAAAATCCTGTGGGTTTATCCGGCGTTCGGATGAAAGCTAAGGTACATTTGATCACTTGTCACAATGACATGGCAAAAAATATTGTAAAATGTGCTGAACGTTGTGAACTGCAAGTGGATAAATTAATTTTTTCTGCTTTAGCATCAAGTTATGCCGTCGTTACCGATGATGAAAAAGAGCTCGGTGTATGTGTTGTAGATATTGGTGGTGGCACTATTGATATCGCCGTATTCTATGATGGTTCATTACGTCATACATCCGTATTTTCGTATGCAGGTAATGCAGTTACTAGTGATATTGCGTATGCATTTGGAACCCCTCCTGCAGACGCGGAAGAGATTAAAGTTAACTTTGGTTGTGCGCATGCTCAGTTGTTACAACGGGATGATACCATCGAAGTTGCAAGTGTAGGTGGGCGACCATCACGCACTTTACAGCGACAAACACTTGCGGAAGTGATAGAACCTCGATACTCTGAACTATTCGGAATGGTTGAAGCTGAATTAAAAACTATTTTAGAGTCATTAAAACTGGAAAAATTGGCGGCTGGCATTGTTCTTACTGGTGGCGCGGCACAAATTGAAGGTTTAGTTGAATGTGCAGAAAGCGTATTCAACTCACAAGTTAGAATAGGTATTCCATTAAATATAAATGGATTAACTGAATATGTAAATACACCAGTGTATTCAACAGCGGTTGGCTTACTTCAGTTTGGTAAAGAACAGCAGTTCGAACCAACAACAGACGTAGTCGTAGAACGGAATAATTGTAATCAGTTACTTAAAAAAATAATGAGCTGGTTCAAAGGCGGGTTTTAAAACCCTATAAGATTTTTGGAGATATTACCATGTTTGAACTATTAGATGATAGTAACGATGAAGCTGTCATTAAAGTCATTGGTGTTGGTGGTGGTGGCGGTAACGCTGTTGATCACATGGTCAGTGAAACAATTGAAGGTGTTGAATTTATTGTCGTAAATACGGATGCACAAGCATTACGTAATTCAGCCGCTGGATCTGTTATTCAAATCGGTAACACTATCACTAAGGGTCTAGGCGCAGGCGCGAACCCTGCGGTAGGCCGTGAAGCAGCTTCGGAAGATCGCGATACTATTCGTGAGCAACTGCAAGGTTCTGATATGATCTTTATTGCTGCAGGTATGGGTGGTGGTACAGGTACAGGTGCAGCTCCGGTTGTTGCTGAAATTGCTAAAGAATTAGGTATTTTAACAGTAGCGGTAGTAACTAAACCTTTCTCATTTGAAGGTAAGCGCCGCTTGAATTATGCACAAGCTGGTATTGATGCATTAAGTGAACAAGTTGATTCTTTGATTACAATTCCTAACGACAAGTTATTGAAAGTATTGGGTCGTGGTGTCAGTTTATTAGATGCATTTAAAGCTGCAAATAATGTACTACTTGGTGCTGTACAAGGTATTGCCGAATTAATTACGCGTCCAGGTCTAATCAACGTGGATTTCGCCGATGTTCGCACAGTAATGAGTGAAATGGGTACTGCAATGATGGGTACCGGTGTTGCTTCTGGTGAAGATCGTGCAGCAGAAGCCGCAGAAGCGGCAATTTCAAGTCCGTTACTTGATGATGTTGATTTAGCTGGTGCTCGCGGTATTCTGGTTAATATTACTGCTGGCCTCGATATTAATATCGAAGAGTTCGAAACAGTGGGTAATTCAGTTAAAGCTTTTGCTTCTGACAATGCAACGGTTGTTGTGGGCGCGGTAATTGACCCTGAAATGACGGATGAATTGCGTGTAACTGTGGTTGTTACGGGGATCGGGGCTGAAAACAAACCTGATATTACTTTAGTACCAACGCCAGCGAAAAAAATTGAAGAAGCGAAAGTTGAATCGACGAAAGTTGACGAAACAGTTAAAGCGACAGTTGTACCGGCCGATAACCAAGTAGATGTACAGAAAATTGCTGTTGGTGAAAGTAATACGACAACGGCAACGAAAAGTGAACCGGATTATTTAGATATTCCGGCGTTCTTACGTCGCCAAGCAGACTAATACTTTACTGTATTATAGCTAGAACATGATTCAGTCTTTCGGGGTGTTTTTAGCGTAAAGACTGAATTATATAAGACGTGTCTGGATTGGTGATTTTGCATTTTCAGTAGGGCTGTGGTAAATTGCTCGGCCTCGCGTTGGAGTGTGGGATTTAAATAGGGTGACATTAATGATTAAGCAAAGAACATTAAAACAAGCGGTACGTGGCACCGGTATCGGTCTGCATTCTGGCAACAAGGTTACCCTTAATCTTCGTCCAGCAGCAGCCAATACAGGTATTATTTACCGTCGTATCGATCTTGATCCAGTAGTTGATTTCAAAGCATCGGCTGACATGGTGAAAGATACAATGTTATGTACTTGTCTAATTAGCGAAGATGGTCATCGTATTTCGACTGTAGAACATCTAAACGCGGCCTTAGCAGGTCTCGGCATTGATAATATTATTATTGAAGTAGATGCGGCTGAAATTCCAATTATGGATGGTAGTGCAAGTCCTTTTATTTTCTTACTGCAAAGTGCGGGAATCGAAGAGTTAAATTGCGCTAAGAAATTTATCAAAATTAAACAACCTATACGTGTTGAAGATGGCGATAAATGGGCTGAATTTTTACCGTCGAACCATGGTTTTATTATGGATTTACGTATTGAATTTGATCATCCTGTATTTGAAGGTCAAAACCAACATATTCGAGCAGATTTTTCGGGTGATTGGTTCCATCAAGAAATCAGCCGAGCACGTACTTTCGGCTTTATGAAAGACATTGAATATCTACAATCACAAAACCTTGCACTGGGCGGTAGCCTAGAGAACGCTATTGTGATAGATGATTTTCGTATTCTTAATGATGACGGTTTACGTTATGAAGATGAATTCGTGAAACATAAAATGCTTGATGCTGTCGGTGATCTGTACTTGTCAGGTCATTCAATTTTAGGTGAGTTTAGAGCATTCAAAACTGGTCACGGCATGAATAACTTATTGCTAAGAGCATTACTTGCTAATCAAGAAGCATGGGAATTCACTACTGTAGATGAAGCCCAAGATGCGCCAATTCGTTGGTTAGAGCCAAATTTAGAACTGGCGTTATAACCTAATCAAATCGGTTTGGCATCTCGGAACTGGGTGAGTTAGTTCGCTCCGAGATAAATACAGATAGAATTGTGGCATCAAATTGTTTATATTTAGTGTCACCAATTCATCATTTAATAAAAGATTATGAGCGTTACAGTGACTTATTCGAATGGTAATCATAACCATTCTAAATTATTTAATATCTATTTTTTAATATTTTCATTAATAGCTGTTATTGCCATCTCGATTACGTCTTCTTGGTTTCTCTATTCCAACTTCTCTTCCCAAGCAATACAACTTAAGATTGCGAAAACACAACAGAAATATCAGCAGCAAGCAGATGAAGTTATTGCGCTACGTCAAGAAACTGATTTGAAAATTGCCGTATTTGCGAGTAAAGTTGGCATGATGCAAGCCGAGGTTAACCGTTTGAGTTTATTGGGTGATGAATTGGTTAAAGATGCCAGTTTAACGCGTGGTGAATTTGATTTTAACCTAAAACCTGCAATAGGCGGTCCGATTGATACAGATTCAAGTTATGCTGTTGATTTGCAAGCCTTGCTCGAAGAGATGGATTTGTTGTCACTCGAAGTAAATAATCGCTCCCAACAACTATCGCTACTTGAAACTATGCTATTGAATCACAATATAAGTGATGAGGCTGTTTTATCTGGACGTCCAGTTATTCAACGTGGCTCTTGGTTATCGTCCCATTACGGCGTGCGTAAAGACCCTTTTACAGGGCGAGCGACTATGCATAAGGGGATTGATTTTGCAGGTAATAATGGTATGCATATTATTGCAACGGGTGCTGGAGTGGTAACTTGGTCTGGAAGACGTTCGGGTTATGGCTTATTAATCGAAATTAATCACGGAAATGGTCTGTCGTCACGTTATGCTCATGCTAAAGAGCTCATCGCAAAAGAAGGCGATGTTGTTGGCAAGGGTCAAACAATTGCTATTATGGGGAGTTCAGGGCGCTCTACTGGACCTCATGTGCACTACGAAGTGCTAAAATCGGGACGACAAGTCGATCCTAAACGCTATGTTTATCGCTAAAATGCTTTAAATTTCAAATAGATTCACAATAACTTTTGGTCATAAAATGTTAACTAATATAATTACAAAAATAGTCGGTAGCCGCAATGACCGCATTTTAAAAAAATTGCATAAAGTTGTAACACAGGTCAATCAATTAGAAGCAGAGTTTGAAGTATTATCAGATGCAGAGTTAAAAGCAAAAACTGTTGATTTTCAACAACGAGTAGCATCTGGTGAGACTCTTGAAAGCATTTTAGCTGAAGCCTTTGCGGTTGTTCGTGAAGGCTCTAAACGTGTATTTGGTATGCGCCACTTCGATGTTCAGTTACTTGGTGGTATGGTTTTAAATAATAACCAGATTGCTGAAATGCGTACTGGTGAAGGTAAAACCCTAACCGCAACGTTACCAGCATATTTAAATGCATTAACAGGTAAAGGCGTACATATTATTACGGTGAATGATTATCTTGCTGCACGTGATGCAGAATGGAATCGTGAACTATTTGAATTTTTAGGTTTAACGGTTGGCCTTAACGTTTCTGGCATGGATAACATGGCCAAACGTGAAGCGTATGCTGCAGATGTTACTTATGGTACTAATAATGAATTTGGTTTTGATTACTTACGTGACAACATGGCGTTCGAACCGCAACAGCGTGTTATGCGTCCGTTATATTACGCGGTAATTGATGAAGTGGATTCAATCTTAATTGATGAAGCACGTACCCCGCTTATTATTTCAGGTCCTGCTGATGATAGCTCAGAATTATATACTAAGATCAACACTATCATCCCACTGCTAGAGCAACAAGAGAAAGAAGATACCGAAGAGTACACGGGTGACGGTCACTACACTGTTGATGAAAAGAACAAACAAGTATTACTGACTGAAAATGGTCAAATCAAAGTTGAAGACATGCTTAAAGAGCGTGGCTTATTAAGCGAAGATGATTCTTTATTCTCTGCAGGTAATATTTCATTACTTCATCACATCAACGCCGCATTACGTGCGCATACGTTATTTGAAAAAGACGTTGATTATATTGTGAGTGACGAAGGCGAAATTGTTATTGTCGACGAACATACTGGCCGTACTATGCCTGGTCGACGTTGGTCTGAAGGCCTACATCAAGCGGTAGAAGCGCGCGAAGGTGTGAAGATCCAAAATGAAAACCAAACACTAGCATCGATCACGTTCCAGAATTATTTCCGTATGTATGAAAAACTATCGGGCATGACTGGTACGGCAGATACTGAAGCATTTGAATTCCAATCTATCTACAGTCTAGAAACAGTTGTTTTACCGACTAATAAACCAATGGCGCGTAAAGACTTTGGTGATCTGGTTTACCTGACGGCAAATGAGAAACATATTGCTATCATCGAAGATATTAAAGATTGTGTTGAAAGACAACAGCCAGTGCTGGTTGGTACTGTATCAATTGAAAGTTCTGAGTTACTGTCTAAACTACTTAAAAAAGACAAAATCAAACATAACGTATTGAATGCTAAATTCCATGAACGTGAAGCTGAGATTGTTGCTGATGCGGGTCGTTCGGGTGCTGTTACGATTGCAACAAACATGGCTGGTCGTGGTACCGATATCGTGTTAGGTGGTAACTGGCAGACTGAAGTTGATAAGCTGAAGAATCCAACTGAAGCGCAAATCGCACATATTAAAGCGGAATGGCAAGTTCGTCATGATGCTGTACTTACTGCGGGTGGTTTACACATTATTGGTACTGAACGTCATGAGTCTCGTCGTATTGATAACCAATTACGTGGTCGTTCTGGTCGTCAAGGTGATGCGGGTTCAACACGTTTCTATCTATCAATGGCCGATCCTTTAATGCGTATTTTCACATCAGATCGTATTACAGGCATGATGAAGAAGCTGGGGATGGAAGAAGGTGAAGCGATTGAGCATAAGTGGGTAACACGCGCAATTGAAAATGCACAACGCAAAGTTGAAGGTCGTAACTTTGATATTCGTAAATCATTACTTGAATTCGATGATGTCGCTAATGACCAGCGTAAAGTGGTTTATGAGCAACGTAATGAGTTAATGGAAGCAGAAGATATCAGCGAAACCATGGTTGTGATCCGTGAGGACGTGATTAACGCTGTAATGGATGCTTATATTCCACCACAATCTTTACATGAAATGTGGGATATTTCAGGCTTAGAGCAGCGTTTGCGTGCCGATTTCATGCTTGAACTGCCAATTCAGCAATGGCTAGATGATGATACTAAGTTATACGAAGAGAAGATTCGTGAACGTATCATGACTGCAGCCAAAGAAGCTTACACTGCGAAAGAAGACGCGGTTGGTGCGCAAGTGATCCGTCAGTTTGAAAAAGCAGTGATGCTACAAACGTTGGATAGCTTATGGAAAGAACATCTAGCGGCGATGGACCATTTACGTCAAGGTATTCATTTACGTGGTTATGCACAGAAAAACCCGAAACAAGAATACAAGCGTGAGTCGTTCGAACTGTTTACGGAAATGTTAGAAAATCTAAAATCAGATGTGGTGGGCGTTATTTCTAAAGTGCAGGTACAAGCACCAGAAGACGTTGAGGCAGTTGAAGCACAGCGTCGTCGTAGTGAGTCATTACCACAAAATATGAGTCATGCAGCCGCTGAAAACCAGCTTGCTGATGCATCGGCAACGCCAGATGCTGAGACATTTGTGCGTCAAGGTCAAAAAGTAGGTCGTAATGATCCTTGTCCTTGTGGCTCAGGCGCTAAGTTTAAACAGTGTCATGGTAAATTAAGCTAGTAGCAAACACTATTTGTTAGTGACGGTTATTACTTAAAATTGAAAGCGCTAAAACAGCAATGTTTTAGCGCTTTTTGTTAACTATATTTTATTCCAATTATTAAATAAGAGAAATAATGATGAAAGTCGTTCATGTCGCTGCTGGTATTATTGTTCGTGATCAACAAGTATTTATCAGTAAACGTAGCTCAGCGCAGCACCAAGGTGATAAGTGGGAGTTTCCGGGTGGTAAGGTAGAGTCAGGAGAGTCTGTGCTTGAGGCGTTAACCAGAGAGCTAAAAGAAGAAGTGGATCTTGATGTCATGAATGCACAGGCATTTCACCAGTTAGAATTTGATTATGGCGATAAAATCGTGCAATTAGATTTCTATCTTGTCGATAAGTTTGAAGGGGTAGGTAAAGGACTCGAAGGGCAGCAAACGGCTTGGATAAATATCAGCGAGTTGGCGGATTATAATTTTCCCGCTGCGAATCAAGTGATTGTTGAAATGTTAATGACTCAGTTTGCCTGAGCCATTATGCTAAGGCCACTACTTAATCGAATTCGTAACCTTTAGGCTGTAATTCTTGTGGTGATACATCTTCACCTGGAATGGCGCGTTCTTCGTTTGCCCATTCGCCAAGATCAATCAGTTTGCAGCGTTCACAACAAAACGGGCGAAATTCGCTAGTGGCAACCCATTCAACAGGTTTTTGACAGGTTGGGCAATTTACTTGCATAGTGATTTCCTAAATATACAGAGCTTAAGGCTTTAGTCTGCCATGGCTGCTGCCGCTAACTCAAGAAATTTCTGATGTAAGACGGCAACATCCAGCTCAAGCTGTTGGCGTTCGTTATTCACCACCACCGAATCTGCTGCAGCGAGGCGCTGCTCACGACTAGCCTGTGATTTTAATATCGCATTCGCTTGTTGTAGTGATACCTTATCCCTCGCCATCGTACGGTCGATTTGGACTTGTTCTTCCACATCAACAACCAGAACGTGATTGCATAACGTGGTGAGCTTGTTTTCAACTAATAATGGCACCACTAACAAAGTATAAGCGGACTTACTGGCGGCTAATTGCGCTAATAATTCAGCGCGGATCATGGGATGTAATAGGTTATTTAACCATTGCTTATTGGCGTTATCAGAAAATATTTTTTCACGTAACAAGGGGCGATTTAAACTGCCATCATCCAATAATATCTGTTCACCAAAGTGAGCGCTAATCTGTTTTAATCCATTACTGCCAATCGCTACCACTTCTCTGGCAACAATATCGGCATCGACTAAATTAATCCCTTCGCTCGCGATTAGATCGGCAACGGTTGTTTTACCTGATGCGATACCAC
>Ga0209291_1000705_pt1 | contig 31531 bp, 25 predicted proteins | sample GOMGulsemesocosm_FD_184633 | JGI IMG/M metagenome (GOLD analysis project Ga0209291, IMG submission 184633) | Methane-oxidizing microbial communities from mesocosms in the Gulf of Mexico - GOM9B Gulf of Mexico (SPAdes) (version 2) | ecosystem: Environmental > Aquatic > Marine > Cold seeps...
CCCACCATTTTTTAAACCGTCGCTTATTAATTCAAGCGGCGGTTTTTTTGCATTGTCGAAAGAGTGTGTCCACTCCACCATCATAACGCCAGCGGCTTATCGACCAGCTGCCACCATTTTTTAAACCGTCGCTTATTAATTCAAGCGGCGGTTTTTTTTGCATTGTCGAAAGAGTGTGTCCACTCCACCGACATAAGGCCGGCGGCTAATCGACCAGCTGCCACCATTTTTTAAACCGTCGCTTATTAATTCAAGCGGCGGTTTTTTTTGCATTGTCGAAAGAGTGTGTCCACTCCACCGATATAAGACCGGCGGCTAATCGACCAGCTCCCACCATTTTTTAAACCGTCGCTTATTAATTCAAGCAGCGGTTTTTTTTGACTTTAAGAAAGAGCATGTCCACTCCACCGTCAAAGGGCGGCGGATTATCGACCAGCTCCCACCATTTTTTAAACCGTCGCTTATTAATTCAAGCGGCGGTTTTTTGCTTTGGCAATTAGTGCATATCAGGCGTTAAACTATTGTAAGGCGTGCCAGCAGGGTTGCTATACATAGTCGCCAGAATATTCATTGCGGTAGTACTCCAGCTGCCAAAATAGTCATTCAAATGCTGGTACATGCCCATAGCGTGCGCCATTTCATGTCGTACCATATCGGTATCCCAAGTACACCCCTGCGTATTGTCTAGATTTACCCACAGTAAACTGTCGGCGCTATAAGTATGACTGTTTTGATCAATCACTAGATTGAGCGAGCCTGAATAAGGTGCGGTCGATGCGTTGCCACACATATTTTGAGCCGTGCCATATTGAGTACTAAAAAAGGCAGTGTTAAGTGAAAAAATTAGGCCGCCATTGGTCAGTCCATGTTCAGTGACAAAATCATCATGAGCATAACTGCCATTGCCACGGTTTTCGCTTGGGTAACTAATAGCATCACGAAATTCAGTTAAATCATCAGTTAGCAAGGTGAAATCGTTAAAAATATCGCCTAAACGTGCTTCAATGCTCGCGACACCGTCGATGATTTGTTGTGGAGGTTGGCTACCATCGGCAGAAACGTAATACAGTGGAATTTGAGCGGTAGTATCGAACCTGACCAGTCCATTTTTGACTAGGGGTGCCACTAATGAGTTATCAGTATAGAAACCTGGGAAGCCGGCACCAGAGTTAGTTGTCGCGACTAAATTATTTATTTCACTTGCTGTTGCGCTTGCTTGTTCGCTTTCACTGCCTGATCCATCTGAACCACAACCAGTGAGCAGGAGGCCGCAAAGGACAAGACTAAGTTTTTTATTTTCCATAATTCCAACAAACTTGTACAAAAAGGATCGTAATAATACATGCTTTTCATTGACTTAGTAATAAATGTTGATCTGGGTCACGTTGGTTGGTTTTTAATGTAAGCAAATTAAGCCATCGATCCGTTGTTAGATTGTTCAGATTATGGGAATTTAACGGCATTGGCTCTGTTCACCTTAACGGTTGCTATGCTCGTAATCAATTGAAAGGGTTGGTATTAGATAAAGCAAGCTTGAGCTGCATGGATGCAGCTCAAAAGCCCCCACGGATGGGTTTACGGCGACTTGCTGTTTTAATGGCAACACTTTAGTACAACAGAGCCAACGGCGTTATATAGGTAGTTTGTGATATAGCGGGGCCATATCACAAACTATTGTGTTCATTAACCAGCGGTTGGCTGACCAATTGCACCACCGAATGAGCGGTAAATAGCGACCAGCTCTCACCATTTTTTAAACCGTCGCTTATTAATTCAAGCGGCGTTTTTTTTGCTTTGGCAATTACTGCATATCAGGCGTTAAACTATTGTAAGGCGTGCCAGCAGGGTTGCTATACATAGTCGCCAGAATATTCATTGCGGTAGTACTCCAGCTGCCAAAATAGTCATTCAAATGCTGGTACATGCCCATAGCGTGCGCCATTTCATGTCGTACCATATCGGTATCCCAAGTACACCCCTGCGTATTGTCTAGAATTACCCACAGTAAATTGTCGGCGGTATCAGTGTAGCTGTTTTGATCAATAACTCGGTTGAGCGAGCCAGCATAAGTATCATTTGTTGTTAGCGGAGTCATAAATAGCCTGATAATTAGCGACCATAGCGGGTAGGCTATAATGCGTTCTGGCGCGAGTTAATGCTGATTTTCCGTGCGCTTGACGCAGAGTATCGTTGTCCATATAACGCAGGATAAATTTAGCCAATGATGAAACATCACCGGGTTTAAAAAGCTGACCATTGACACCATCGTCAAGTAACTCGACGTTGCCGCCCACGGCAGTTGCAATAACGGGTAAGCCACAGGCCATGGCTTCTAGGATAGTATTAGAAATCCCTTCATTGAGCGAAGGTAAGACAAAAGCGTCTAACGATTGCAATACTTGTGGCACATTTTCGAGTGAACCAGGAAAAAATACCCATGGTGCAATGCCGAGCTTTTTTGCTAGAGTTTGCAAGGATTCAAGCAAAGGGCCATCACCAGCGATGATCAATCGAAGTCGTTTTGCATGCTCTGGCTGTTCCGTGATAATTTGTGCCGTGGCGCGCAACAGTGTTGCTTGATCCTTAATCGGCTGGATCCGGCCGACCGTGCCAATAACAAATAGATTTTTGTTATTAAAATTGTGCGGTAACCACTGACGCTTTTCCTCGCTCTGTGCGGGACTAAAACGCTCAATATTTACGCCATTATAGATCTGTGCAATTTTACTCGATTGTATTTTTGCTTTGCTGATTAAGCACCTTTGAATGTCTTGCGACACGGTTATGTAACGGCTCACCAGCGGTGAATGAATACGTCTTAATAGGGTGGGTTTCCAATCGTTTCCTTTTAAGCTGTCAACATCAAAACCATGCTCACTTTGAATACAATAAGGCACTCCCGCCAGGCGGGCAGGTAAAAGTGCATCAAGACCAGACATGTTGCGTGAGTGTAAGATCGCGGGTCGTAACTGGCGACAAATTTTATAGAGTTGTTTACGCAGTTGCCATGCCCCAATCTGCGAGCGATGAAGTGCGATTACATCGACATCGGGGCGAACTATACGCTGTCGAAAGTCAGAGTAGTCTTCAATGCAGACAATCACGTGGCGATAGCTAGATACGGGAATGTTGTTGATCAAATTGACCAAGCCATTTTCCATGCCGCCAATGACCAAATGGTGGATAACGTGCAAAATTAGTGGTGGTGGATTGCTCATCGTAACCCCAGGCATTCAAATAAAAAAGCATGATCAGAGTATTCCCAGTGAATGCCTTTTCGCAATACCTTGTAGCGATCGACAGTGCCGAGATTATTACCGCCATAGGCACTAAGGCAACCAATGTAGCCTTGTTGCTTTACCAATTCTAAACGCTCGTCATTCATGTTGTGTCGCCCGCCATAAGGATAAGCAAAAATCTGATCTTTAATCCCCAATTCTTGCTGCAAGGTGTCATACGACTGAGCTAACTCTTGAACTACAGTTTCCTGAGTTTCACTAACGCAATCAATATGATTGACGGTATGGGATCCTATAGTGAAACCATGGTCTCGCATGGTTCGGACTTGATCCCAGTTCATCACGGGAATGACAGGGTTACCTCGTCGCACATCGTGAGAGAATGTTTGGTCGGAATTTATAATGCCGGTAGTGACGAAAAATGAGGCAGGAATACCGTGGCGAATTAAAATAGGGGCAGCATTGGTATAATTATCGAGATAACCGTCATCGAACGACACGGCAACAAGAGGTTTAGACGAGGTAGGTATTTGCTGACTGTCGAGCACACGGTCAATTGACAGAACTTCGCAATGCTTGCGTATCAGTGCCATTTGACGGTCAAATTGTGCCACCCCTACCGTTAAATTATCACGTACTTCATCGGTCACCCGATGATAGAGCAATACGGTGATCCTAGGTTGAAGGTATCGTCTAAGTCCAACCTTGCCATGCAGCATCGCCAGACTAAATAAAGAGTTTTTAATTATATCGCGGGCACGGTTGCTGTGGTTTGTTGTTGTTTTTAGTTTACGATTTAATTCGGCACGCTGTGCTAACGTTGGTTTTTTGAAGGTACGCCCTGTTCCTGTCTGTGGTTGTAGCTGTATTTCTCCTGCTAAATTAGAGACAACCGCGTCACGCATTAATTTAACACCGATCTCATCAAGCGCCAGCTGCATGCTGCGTAAATCAGAAAAAGGTAAACGCTCCACTGTGGAAGTCGCAAGCACAGGGCCAGTATCGAGCTTCTCATCGACTCGGTGAATAGTGCAGCCGACAGACTTTTCATTATTCCATAATTCCCAGAAGGCTGGTGGCATACCTCGATAATCAGGCACTCGGCCTTTGTGCAAATTTAAAGTACCGAGCCTTGGGATATGAAATAGTGGTGCTTTAAGAATGGGACTGGCTAACGATAAGCCAATATCTGCTTTATACGCTTTAAGCATGACTACAGCCTGCTCGCCATTAATATCTTTTGGGTATTCCACCACAACATTTGGTCGCGAGAGCAAACTAGCCATGCTGTATTTATAACCTAGGGTTTGCGGATGCTCATTATCAATTTTATTTGGGATTAATCGTGTGATGATGTCGTTAGCTTGATATGGCAGCCAGCGCCAACCGTTTTGGCGAAAATTAAGTAATTGGTTTTTAATTAGTTTCTTAGTTGACTTGCAAGGGGAATGAACCATGATTAGCAATGATACTCCGGGGATCACCCGCTCAATCTCTGCTATTCCTTGACGAACTGAATAGCATAAATCACCAGTGAATACGGCAATCCTTACCTGTTTTTCCATTCCATTTCCTCCGTGAACTAACTTTAATGCTAATGCTTGAGCAGCTAAGATTTAATTGAGTATAACGTGGAAATTTCATTTTTCAAACGAGCTAAGTTTTATCTATTATCAGAGCAAAATGATAAATCGACAGTGAAGGTGTTTAATGTAGAAAGGCATGAAGATAAGAACTCATAATACACGTTATAAGTTCTTATCTTGGGGGGGTTAACCAGCCGTTGGCTGACCAATTGCACCACCGAATGAGCGGTAAATAGCGACCAGATCTTTCATCACCTGAGCTTGCGCTTGGGCGTAGGTATCTTGGGCAGCTAACAAACTGCGCTCGGTATCAAGCAGGCTTAATAAGTCAGATAAACCCGAGCGATACTGCGCAGTCGCTAAAGTCATTGCGCGTTCAGACGCAACTCGTTGCGCAGCCAAATGGTGCAGCCGACGCTGGCTGTAACTGTAAGCTGTTAACGACGACTGCGCCTGATTAACCGCAACCAACAATTGCTGTTGGTATTGAGCCATCATTTGACGTTGCTGGGCATTGGCGGCATCAATTCGTGCTTCAACCGACGCCCAGTTTAGGCCTTGCCAACTAATGCTCGGCACGATTGACCAAGCACCTGCATTGCTTGAAAGTTCAGTTGATTGGCCAGTAATAAAACCAAGAAAACCACTCACATTAACTTGTGGGTACAAGTCGGCTGTTGCGACACCAATGCTGGCGGTGCTGGCAGCCAATCGACGCTCGGCAGCGCGAACATCGGGGCGACGCAATAATAGCTGCCCAACATCACCAATCGCAACTGGGCCGTTTAATTGCGGAATATCGCGCTCACTTAGATCGACCGTTAGGGCATTCGCGCGCTGACCACTTAATAACGCCAAATCGTATTCGGTCAGTTTAAGGGTACTAGCCAGTTGCTCTATCGATGCTTTAACCGCACTTTGTTGAGCCAAAATTCGGGTCAACTCAAGTTCAGACGCTAAACCTTCTTGCTGACGAATTTTGACCAGCTGGGCTAATTCGCCAAGAATTAAGACATTACGCTTTGCAACGGCTAATTGATGTTGAGTACCGCGATAATCAGCGTAAACGCTGACCAAATTACTGATGATCTCAACTTGCAGCGCATGCAATTCGCTTTGAGTCGATTGCGCATTAGCCAATGCCGATTCTGTGGCGCGGCGCAGTTTTCCGGCCAAGTCGAGCTGCCAATTAATATTGGCGCCGCCTTGGTAATACCGATTTTGATACTGCTGGGTCCCACTGCCAGGTGTTAAACTTTTGCTTTCTTGATAGCTTAAATCAAGCGTGCCGCTTGGCAATGAATCGTTATCTATATCGCTAAACTGCGCGAGAGCGCGGTCGATATTAGCCTGTGCCGCGGCCAATGATTTATTATTGGTTAATGTGATATCGACTAACTGGCTTAAAATCGGGTCATCAAAACGTTGCCACCACTGACGATCGTAGCTAACAGTTTGCACATCGCTTTCAACAGTAAAAGTGACAGGCTCAATGGTCGGGGCCCGATAGTCGGGCCCCACTGTGCTGCAAGCTGTTAGTAATAACGCGCTAGCGAGCACTGAAAAATTTAATATCTTCATTTAATGTTCTTCAATCAAGTGATTAGGTTTTGCTGCCGCAGAAGTATCTTGACGCAGCGAGCTGCGGCCAAGGTATTTGCGGACTAACACATAAAACACTGGGGTTAACAGTAAACCAAATATGGTCACGCCAATCATGCCTGAGAATACTGCAACACCCATGGCTTGGCGCATTTCAGCCCCAGCACCCGTGGCTAGCACCATCGGTAATACACCCATGATAAAGGCAATTGAGGTCATTAATATTGGGCGTAATCGCTGATGACTCGCTTCAAGTACCGCGGCAATAACTGGCATGCCTTCCTGCTCTTTTTCTCGCGCAAATTCAACGATTAATATTGCATTCTTGGTCGCTAGAGCCACCAGTACAATAAAGCCGATTTGGGTAAAGATGTTATTGTCGCCGCCGTAAATAATGACACCGGTAATCGCAGACAATAAGGTCATCGGCACAATCAAGATAATGGCTAATGGCAGACTTAAACTTTCGTATTGCGCCGCTAGTACTAAAAATACCAGCAGTACCACTAACGGGAAGATGTAAATCGCCGTATTACCAGCAAGTTGCTGTTGGTAAGTTAGTTCGGTCCATTCATAACTCATGCCGCTTGGCAGTGTTTCTGCGAGAATTTTCTCCATTGCTGCTTGCGCTTGACCCGAGCTGTAACCCGGTGCTGGTGAGGCATTAACTTCGGCGGTAACAAAGCCGTTGTAATGCATTACTCTGTCCGGGCCAGCCGCGTGACTAATGTTGATGAAAGAACCTAATGGCACCATGTCGCCGTTAGCATTGCGGACTTTTAGTTGACCAATTTGCTCAGGCTCTTGGCGGAAATCATCGCGAGACTGCACGTTAACCTGATAGTTACGGCCAAATTTGTTGAAATCATTTACATACATCGAACCAAGATAAATTTGCATGGTCGAGAAAATGTCACTGATCGCAACGCCTTGCGTTTTGGCTTTTTCACGGTCGATATCAACATCAATTTGTGGCGTATTAACTGCGAAGCTAGTGAAAGCGCCCGTTAATTCTGGCGCTGCCCACGCTTTGCCGATGACTTCTTGAGTTTTGGCGTATAGCGCTTCATAACCGACGTCGCCTTTGTCTTGAATTTGCAAACGGAAGCCGCCGATACTGCCCATGCCATTAACGGGTGGCGGTGGGAAAATTGCAATAAAGGCATCTTCAATTGAGGCAAATTTACCATTAAGGGCCCAGGCAATGGCACCAGCCGATTGATGTTCTTCGGTCCGCTCTGCAAAAGGCTTCAGAGTAACAAAAACTACCCCAGAACTCGGGCTATTGGTAAAGCCGTTAATGTTTAGTCCTGGGAAAGCAACCGAAGACTCAACACCGGGGTATTCCAGCGCAATGCGTGACATTTCGCGGATCACGGCATCGGTTCTATCTAACGATGCTGCGCCAGGTAATTGGGCAAAAGCAACTAAGTACTGCTTATCTTGACTTGGCACATAACCTGTTGGCGTTTCAACAAACTGCTGAGCTGTTAAGGCTAACAAACCGAAATACAGCACCATTACAATGCCAGCACCACGGATTAGTCGCTTAAGACCACTGGTATATGCGTTGCTGCTCCAATCGAAAAAGCGATTGAACGGCGCGAATAACCAGCGACCAAACAATTTGTCGATCAGGCGGCTCAGGCGATCTTTAGGTGCGTCTGTGCTACGTAACAATAAGGCGGCAAGTGCAGGGCTTAACGTTAGCGAGTTTATCGCTGATATCACTGTCGAAATGGTGATAGTTAAAGCAAACTGGCGGTAAAACTGACCGGTTAAACCCGACATGAAAGCAGTAGGGATAAATACCGCTGCCAGCACTAATGTCGTCGCAATAATTGGGCCGGTAACCTCTTTCATCGCTTTGATGGCCGCAGGTTTCGGTGCTAAACCATTTTCAATGTTACGTTCAACATTTTCGACCACTACTATCGCATCATCAACCACAATGCCAATCGCTAAGACTAAGCCAAACAATGATAAGGCGTTAAGCGAAAAGCCCATGCCATACATGATGGCAAAAGTACCAATTAATGAGACAGGCACCGCGACTAATGGGATGATTGCTGCGCGCCAGTTTTGTAAAAACAACACCACAACAATAACAACCAGTGCCAGCGCTTCAAACAGGGTGTCAATCACTGCGTCGATTGAACCACGGACAAATACCGTTGGATCGTACACAATTGAGTAATCAACGCCAGCAGGGAAAGTCTGCTTTAATTGAGCCATTTTGGCGCGAATGCCATCAGAAATTGCAATCGCATTTGAACCTGGACGTTGGAAAATAGGGATCGCGACTGCTTCTTTGTTGTTAAGCAATGAGCGTAGTGCGTAGTTATTAGAACCAAGTTCAACTTCGGCAACCGCAGACAAGCGAACTAATTGACCTTGTTGGCCAACTTTAATCACGATGTCATTAAACTCTTGTTCGCTAGTTAAACGACCTTTAAGGTTAATTAACAGCTGAAAATTGTTTTCTGCAGTTGGCTGTGAGCCAAGGCTACCAGCAGCAGCCTGTTGATTTTGTTCTTGAATAGCTGCAACCACATCCATTGCAGTCATGTTTAGCGCTGCGACTTTCTGTGGATCAAGCCAAATGCGCATTGAGTACTCACCAGCACCAAATAATCGGACACTGCCGACACCATTAACACGGGCTAGTTCGTCTTTAACATTAAGCGCCGCATAGTTTGACAAATACAGCATGTCATAGCTGTCGTCTGGCGAGGTTAAATGCACCACCATGGTTAGATCCGGCGATGATTTCTCCGTAACCACACCTAAGCGTTGCACTTCTTGCGGCAAGCGCGGCAAAGCACGTGCTACTCGATTTTGTACTAATACTTGGGCAGCATCGGGATCGGTGCCAAGCTCAAAGGTTATCGTTAGGCTTAATCGGCCGTCAGAGGTGGCTTGCGACGACATATACAACATGCCTTCGGTACCATTAATCGCTTGTTCGAGCGGGGTTGCCACCGTATCACCAATAACGGTTGGGTTAGCACCGGGGTAATTAGCGGTGACCACTACTGTTGGTGGTACTACGGCTGGGTACTCAGTAATGGGTAATTTAAATACCGCGATCGCGCCGGCGAGCATGATCATTAATGAGATCACCCCGGCAAATATCGGTCTGGAAATAAAAAATTGGGAAAACTTCATTATTAATCCTTAACCGCGCGTCAATGGCAAGGCTAGGCTTGCTGCTAATTCTACCGCGGTTTTTATTGCATCTATTCGTTGCTGCTGTTGCTTTAGTTGTGCAAGCACGGCTTCGTCAGCCATCGGAATCTGTTTCGGCGTAATCAAAGTGCCTGGGCGTACACGTTGTAAGCCTTTAACCACGATAATATCGCCAGCCACAAGACCTTCTTTTATTAAGCGCAGGTTATGATTTTTTTTGCCTAAAACAATCCGCCGATATTGCACCGTGTTTTCTTGGTCTAAGACCAAAACAAACTTGTTATTAAGATCGGTACTAATGGCTTTGTCATCAATTAAAATACCTTGATAGCTGGCGCTGCTGACTAATTTCATCCGGGCAAATAAACCTGGGGTGAAACGGCCATCGCTATTATCAAATACCGCGCGACCACGAATAGTACCGGTGTCGCGATTGACATGGTTATCGATGAAATCAATGTGACCGTTATAAGGGAAGCCGCTATCTATGGCTAAACCCATCATTACTGGTGAGTTACTATTATTGTCAGTTGCATTAGCTTGCTGCATGTAGCTTAAAAAAGTACGCTCGTCTGCATCAAAATAGGCATAAACCTTATCAGTTGAAACTAAAGAAGTTAATTCGCTTTGACCGGCGGTCACATAGTTACCCTTGGTGATAAATGCGCGAGAAATTCGGCCACTAATTGGCGCTTTAACCTTGGTATAATCAAGGTCGAGCTGAGCTGTTGCTAACGCCGCAATTTGAGATTGCACATGAGCAGCACTTTGCTGTTGGCGTGCTAGGCGGTTATCGAGTTCTTCTTGAGAAATTGCATTTTGTTTTTTAAGGCGTTGACCACGTTGCAGTTCACGCTTGGCTAACAAGGCCTGACTTTTGGCGTCGGTCACTTCAGCTTTTAGGCGGTTAACTTGAGCAGTAAAAGGCTTGGCGTCAATTTTAAACAATACTTGGCCAGCGTTAACTAAAGCACCTTCTTTAAACACAACTTGTTCGATATAACCTGATACGCGAGGTCGTAAAGCGACAGTTTGTGGCGCTTCAAGGCGGCCAGTAAACTCGTCCCATTCGGTAACGCGTTCACTTATAACTTGCGCGACAGTAATTTGTGGCGCTGGTGGTTTGCTGTGACCAGCAGCTTGTTCAGCGGCTGGCTGACAAGCAATTAAGGCACTGGCAGCTAGCGTGCCTAAAAGTGCGCGCAGCAGATTTTTTTTGTTCATGGTATTTCTCATCGAATTTATATGGGCGCATTTTATGCTTAAATATTCATCATTAATAATCATTAATCTATATGGAACACATAACAATTAATGATGTGTTTAATGAAGGCTGGTGAGTTAATGCATAACATAATATGATGTATGGTACTTTTATTGATAAGAAGAAAAGAGATTATGCGGCCCCAAGAACTCAATTTATTGGTCATTTTTGATTGTGTGATGACCGAGCGGTCGATCACCCGCACCGCGCAGCGGTTATCGATGACTCAGCCAGCGGTCTCTAATGCAGTAGCGCGAATGCGCAGCGCTTGGAATGATGAACTGTTTGTTAAAGACGGTCGTAATATTCAGCCGACTACTTACGCTCAAAACTTATGGCAACAGGTTAAAGATCCACTTTATCAATTGAGCCAAGCAATAGATCCCGATGAATTTAATCCTCAAACAGCCCAGCGCACCTTCCGCATTGCGGTCAATGACATTGTCGTAGATACGTTGTGGCTTGAAATGCGCAACTTTTTTGAACGCCATGCGCCGGGTATTAACCTACATGCCGTGCCGTACAATGGTGCTAATGCTCAAGTAGTGCTTGCTGATGCTGGGGTTGATTTAGTGATTAGCGGCGGTATTCCAGATGATTCAAGCATTCGCTCGAGTCATTTATTTGATACTTGCTTTGTTTGCGCGATGCGCAGCGACCATCCGCTGGCACAATCAGAACTTAGTCTTGAAGAATTCGTCAACGCAGAGCATTTACTGGTGTCATTGTCGGGTGATAGTTATGGTGTGACCGATCGGGTATTGCATCAATACGACCTAACTCGCCGCATCGCAATGACGGTTAATCACTTTTCGTCGGCGGCGCCGTTATTGATGGACACAGATTTAATCGCTATTTTACCGGCCGGGGCAATTTACAAAGACGTCGCCAATGGTAACTTAGCGGTGACCCATTGTCCGGTTGATATTCCGCAATCGTCAATCTCAATGTTGTGGCACAAACGTCAAGACAAAGACGCCGGGCTTAAATGGCTTAGAGAGCATATTGAAGGCAAGTTTGTCGCGCGGTGGCATAAAAATCTGGCAGCGGTTTATCAGCACAGTTGTCAAAAATAGTCCGGTAAATTAAAGAGCACAAGTAGGCTGATAAATATAGTGATTTTAGTCGATTAGCTTGAGTTATAGTACGGAGCTGTTACTCTCTAAGGACTTAAATTATGGTAAAAATAGCCTATGCGTTCTCTTCCTTCGCTCACCGCATTACGTGTCTTTGAAACGGCCGGCAAGTCGCTAAGTTTTACTTTGGCAGCTAAAAAACTTCATGTAACCCAAGGCGCTGTTAGCCGACAGATCAAGCAATTAGAAAGTTATTTGGGTGTTCCTCTTTTTGTGCGATTACACCATAAAATGGAGCTAACAGATGCAGGATCTCAATTGTTAAAAAAACTGGATCGCTCGTTTGATTTGATTGAGCAAGCAATTGGTGAGATTCGTGACCCTAACCAACGCCAAAAACTTAGCATCTTTGTGCCGCCAACTTATGCGACGCGTTATTTAGCACCTCGCTTGGCGAGTTTCCAACAGAGTTTTCCCGAGTTGGAGCTTTCGATTCAGGATCAAATCAGTGAGCATACTATCTTCGATTGCATGGTTCGTTTTGGTTTGGCCGAAAAACCGCGCTTTCATAGTGAATTATTGCGATTAGAGCAGCTGGTTGCTGTTTGCATTCCCGAGTTGGTTGAGCGTAGTCAATCGCTGGCGCAAGAAAGCAATAATTTCTTGCATATTTTACACGAAGGAAAAAGACTGGGGGTATGGGCCGACTGGTTGCAGAAAGCTAGGTTGCGTGAGCAAGTCAGTCCTGATCGTGGCATGGAATTTAGTACGATGGATCAAGTGATTAATGCGCTAAAAGCCGGTGCTGGTTTTGCTGTTATCGATAAAAACATGATCACCAAAGAGATAATGCAAGGCACTCTGGTGCAATTTAGTGATGTTGAAGTGAGTGGTCCTTATGGATATTGGTTAGATATTCCTGCTGAAAAACAGGGCTTATCTAAAGTCATGCACTTTATTGGCTGGCTTAAAGCGGAGTATGCTGCGTAAATTTAAAACCAAGCCAGTGTCATGCTGGCTTGGTTTTATTTTTTTAGATTAATGCCGAGCATTAATTTACTGTGACAGCCGCCGCTTGCAGTACTGGCTCATCACTGGTTATTTGATCTAAAGTCTCGGGCTTTAGTTCAACAATATTACCGTTGATCTGAACTCTATTTGCCAATTTTATAAAGGAAAATGCTGCACCAATCACAATTAGCATTCCCGGAACCCCAGACAGATTAAATAACATTTTAACCCCATCAACCCCGATAAAGCTGGCGCTAATCCAAGCAACAAAAGCGATTGCACTGCCCCAACATGCTTTAATCCAAAGTGGTGACTGGATATTTTCAGCATCGACCCCTTTCGTACACAAACTACCTATTGCATCGGTATTAGAATCGACTGCAGTAATAAAGGTAATAAAGCAGGTGAAGATGAATATTGCACTGAGTATGGTGCTGCCAGGTAGTTGATCAAAGAGCACATAAATTACCGCGGAAAACCCCTCGGCTTTATATGCATCATGCATAATTCCGCTCATTGTGGTGTCGAAGAATAATGATGAACCACTGAAAATGCTAAACCATAAGAAACCAAATAGCGACGGCAATAAGGTATTAACAATAATAAACTGACGAACCGTGTAACCGCGTGCAATTTTACCTAAAAACAGACAGCTCAGTGGCGCCCATGCAAACCAACTGGCGAAAAATGCCACGGTCCACCAACCAGGCCATTGACTATTTCCAGAAGCACCCGTTACTAAGTTTCGAGCAAAGAACTCAGACAAATAAAGCCCTAAAGACTCAACCCCGAGCGATAATATAAATACACTTGGTCCAACAATGAATACAAATAATGCGCCCAATAAATAGATCCAGGTATTGACGCGGGCTAAATTTTGAATGCCGCGATGAAGGCCCGTTGATGCTGAAATAATGGCCGCACCAATAATAATTATAGCAATGATGGCATACACGATTGCGCTTTTTTCAATGCCGAAGATCGATTGAAAGCCGTCTCCTATGATTAATAGGCCTGACGTTAGCGTTGCCGCCATCCCTAATACAACAGAGAACAATGCTAGGCCATCGATGATCTCACCGCCTACACCGTCAACCTTGCGACCCAAGATCGGACGTAACATTGAACCGATAGAGAATTTAAGCTTTAAATTATGCAACGCTAGTGCAAAGGCTAATGCCGCAACGGTATAAATGCAGTAAGGGGTAATGGTCCAATGAACAAAAATTGTCGACATCGAAAAACGCATCGCTTGCGGCGTCTCTGGTACGATACCTAAGTAAGCTGGCGGTGAATAATAATGAAGAATTGGTTCGGCAACTGACCAGAACAAGATTCCCATCGCGATAACCGTAGTTAATGAGACCGCGAACCACTTAAATGGTGTAAGCAATGGAGTTGCCCCTTCACCCCCAATACGTACTTTGCTAATCGGGGCAAAAAAAGCGTAGGTGACAACGAACACCATGAAAACGGCGCTGAGGTTAAATAGCCAAGATAAATTAGTGATGATCATAGTGTTTAAAGCGGAAGTTGCCGCGATAAAATTTTTCTCATCAATGATGGTGTAAATAACCGTTAACACTAAGCAAACAAAAGCTGGCCAGAATGTTACCGGGCGTAAATTTTTCATACCGATTTCCTTATTATTATTGATGACCTATTAGCTGGTCCATTTGGGCTGATTTTAGCCGAGTCACAGTGGCGTAATCGAAGGCAGAACAGAAGTTATAAATAATCATTCACTTATTACATAAAGTAACAGGTCTTGCTTAGTGGCGATTTTTATCGAGCGGTTAAATATATTTATAGGTAAAACATCGAATAAAGCCGTAGCGCACCAGCTGACGTAATGACACATAGTGATTTTTTTACATCGAACAATGACAAATGATCGATTGCGGATGAGGTGGGAATTCGTTTTTATGATCGATATATCGACCATAAAAACAGGATAATACTATGTCAGATAACAAGATGTTAGATAATGCATACCGGATTGAGCATGATCTGATTGGCTCAATCAAGGTACCTGCCGGTGTGTTATACGGCGCGCAAACACAGCGGGCTATTATGTTATACCCGCTCAATGGCGAAAAACCGCTGTCGGCCTATCCCGAATTAATTATCGCGATGTTGCAGGTAAAAGAGGCGGCTGCTCGCACTAATATCGCCAGTGGTGAATTAGACCAAACATTTGGTTTAGCGATACTTGACGCGATTGTTTTTTTGAAAAGCGATTTACCCGTAGCGCAGTTTCCAGTGCATGCCTTTCATGGCGGTGGTGGGATCTCCACCAATATGAATATCAATGAAGTTATTGCCAATCTTGCCAATAGCAACAGTTTCGGCAGCCCTCTGGGCAGTTATGCGCCAATCCACCCTAACGATCATATTAACTTAAACAACGCCACGGCCGATGCGCTGACGACTGCCTGTCATCTGGCGATCATAAATAAATGGCAAGGGATTGATTTAGCGTTAAAAAACATGGTTGAGACTTTTGATCAGCAAGGACATCGATGGCGTCAGGTCTTAAAAATATCGCGAACTTGTCTGCAAGACGCAGTCGAAATTAACTTCCAGCAGTTTTTTAGTGGCTACTCGGCATTAATCACGCGTAATAAGCAGCGACTACAACGTGATGTCGAGCAACTGTATAAGATCAATTTAGGCGCAAATATTATCGGTCGGCCCGGCGACTGTTCGAGCGAGTTTTTTGATAACGTAATCGCGAGTTTAAATCAGGTGCTGGATACTAAAAATTTTAAGCGCAGTGACAACCTGTTTGATAGTACACAAAATCACGATGACATGGTCGCTATTGCTAGTCGGCTCGACTTGTTAGCACGCGGCCTGATTAAAATAGCGAAAGATTTTAGATTAATGAGTTCTGGTCCCGAAACCGGCTTTGGTGAAATATCTTTGCCCAGTGTTCAGCCGGGCTCATCGGCGATGCCGGGAAAAATTAACCCGACCATTGCTGAATTTTTAGTGCAATGCTGCCTGCAAGCTTGTGGCCGCTGTCATTCGGTCCAAATGACTCAAGATCATGGTGAGTTAGATTTTAATGTCTGGCAAGCAATGGTCATTAACAATGTGCTCGACACGATGGCTTGCCTAGAAAACGGAATTAATGTCTTTACCAAGCATTGTTTAGCGGGGGTTAAGCCCAATCTGCAGCGCAACCAAGCCAATATTAATACGATGATCCCAAGCCTAATGCGGCTTAAAAACGCTAAAGGTTATTCGGAGGCATCTAAAATTTATCAAGAGTCTGGTGGTGACATTGAGCTAATTCGGCAATATTTAACGGATTAATTTCGTTTGGCATGAGTTTTTGTCACTAGCACGTGCAGTAATGTCAATTGTGGATTTTGGGCAAGATTTTTATGATTAGTAGTAATACAAGGCAAAGATAACCACAAAGGACTTTAGAAGTTATGAAAAATATTCCGCTAGACTGGGCGACAAAATGGCTTAAGCAGCCAAAAAAACAATACATCGGCGGGCAATGGGTTGGCGGTGCCAGCAGTGAAAGCTGGACAGTTAAAAATCCTGCTAATGGTCAGGATTTATGTCAATTTACGATGGCTAACGCGGACCAAGTTGAAACGATGGCCCGCGTCGCGAAGCAATGTCATCAAGATAAAACGTGGGCTAAATCTAACCGTACAGCTCGCGCTAACATGCTGCGTGAAATTGGCCGGCTTATTCGTGAGCACACCGAGCAGCTCGCAGTATTAGAAACCTTAGCCAACGGTAAACTTTATAGCGAATCTATCACTGATGACATTCCTACCTGTGCTGATATTTTTGATTATTATGCCGGTTGGACCGATAAGTATTATGGCGATACATCGCCGGTTGACGATGGTTTCCTTAATTACACCTTGCAAGAGCCCGTTGGCGTTTGTGGCTTGATAGCGCCGTGGAATTTCCCGCTTTATCAAGCGAGCCTTAAAATTGCGCCGGCGTTAGCAATGGGCAATACCATCATTGTTAAGCCGTCAGAATATACGCCACTAACGACTATTTATTTGTTCGAGTTAATCGACCAGTACTTAGATTTGCCACCCGGGGTAATTAACCTATTGTTGACCGATGGCAAGAGCGCCAACCAGCTGACGATGAGTGACAATGTCGATAAAATCTCTTTTACTGGCAGCACCGATATTGGACGTAAGATAGTCCAAAACTCAGGTAAATCTAATCTCAAGGCCGCAACGCTTGAGCTGGGCGGTAAATCACCTTGCATCTTCTTTGAAGACACACCAAATCTGCAAGGGGCGATTGATCGCGCGTTCAATGTAATGTTTTCTCACAAGGGCGAGAAATGTTCCGAACCAACCCGTTTTCTTATTCATGACAGCATCTACGATCAAGTGCTTAGTGCGTTGATTGAAAAAGCCAACGCGGTTAAATGTGGTAATCCTTTTGAAGCGGGCATTACTCAAGGCGCCCAGTGTAACGAAGCTCAATTTAACAAGATTATGCAATATATTGAGATTGGAAAAACTGAAGCCGAATTGGTTGCTGGTGGCGTGGCGGACACCGAGGGAGACAATGTTAACGGTTATTTCATTAGGCCAACTATTTTTTCTAATGTTGACCAGCGTGCTCGCATTGCTCAAGAGGAAATTTTTGGTCCAATTCTCTGTTGTACTCGGTTTAAAACAACGGCTGAAGCTGTCGCAATGGCTAATGATACTGCGTTCGGATTAGCCGCAGGTATTTATACCAGCAATGTAACTCGTGCTCACAGGGTGGCCGAACAAATAGATGCCGGCATGTTGTTTGTTAATCGCTACGGCTGTTATGGCTTAAGCAGTCCGTTTGGTGGGTTTAAGCAAAGCGGTTGGGGTAAAGAAATGGCAATCCATTCTCTGAGCTCATACACCAAAACCAAGTGTGTTTGGGTGTATTTCGGCGAGCAATAAATTACCAGCGGTGGCCATAACGAGCCAGTTTGATACTGGCTTTGTTAATCAATATAGCAATTACTACTTTGGAATGACTATGCAATATGTAAATTTGGGCAATAGTGGATTAAAGGTTTCGCGTTTATGCGTTGGCACCATGAATATGGGGTCAAAAGACTGGAAACCATGGATTTTCAATGAAAAAGAAAGCGAACCTATTATTCGTCATGCACTGGATATCGGGGTCAACTTTATCGATTTAGCTGATTTCTATTCTGTGGGTGCCGGCGAAGAGGTGGTGTGTAATGTCTTACGTCGAATTGGTCGTCGCGAAGATTTGGTGATCACGACTAAGGTTGGTTACGCCATGAGCGACGATATTAATGCCCAAGGTCATTCACGCAAGCATATATTTAATAGTATCGACGCGTCACTAAAGCGAATGGGCATGGATTATGTCGATATTTATATGCTGCATTACTTCGATACCCAGACCCCAGTTGAAGAAACAATGGGTGCGCTTAATGATATTGTGCGTTCAGGAAAAGCCCGATATATCGGCGTTTCAACGATGAATACTTGGCAATTGGCTAAGATCTTACAAGTGTGTGATCAAAATGGTTTTGTCCGGCCGATCAACATGCAGCTGCAATTGAACTGTGCCTATCGTGAAGAAGAACGAGAGATGTTACCATTTTGCCAAGATCAAGGCATTGGTGTCTCGGTGTTTAGCCCGTTGGCACGGGGAATTTTGACCAGCGATTTGCAATCGAACCGCAATAAAACTGATTTGTTTACCCAAGAAATGTATAACGATCAAACATCGAAAGATATTTCATATTCGGTTGCTAAAGTCGCTGATGCCCGTGGTTGCAGCCCAGCTCAAATCGCCCAAGCCTGGGTACTGAACAAATCACAGGTTGCTTCAATGTTAGTCGGCGCTGATTCAACGGCGCAATTTGACAGTGCTTATGCCGCGTTAGAGACCAAGCTGACCGACGAAGAGATTTATGAATTAGAGCGAAATTATACCCCGTGTGATCTGATTAATGATTATACGGCTGGCAAGCGGATCCCTCGTGGCGCCCGGGTACAAAAGCCATTAATTAATAGTACAGCGAAAAATGTCAGTTAAATTGAGCAATTAATTCGAGTCGTAAATTGAAGTCTTGGTTAAAAAAGTAGCACAGAAAAAATGCCAGTATGGTAATTAACCTGGCACTTTTTCCAGCTGCTGCTGAGCTGAGCGAACTAAAATCTCGTCAATCGGCATTGGTCTGCTAAAGGCATAACCTTGAGCGTAATCAACCCCAATACTTTTAAGATGGTCGGCTATCTCTATATTTTCAACAAATTCAGCGATAGTCTCTAACCCTAGGATATGGCCAATATCATTAATCGAACGCACCATCGACTCATCAATTTTATCGGTTAAAATATCCTTTACAAACATGCCATCAATTTTTAATACATCGACAGTCAAGTTCTTTAAATAACCAAAAGAAGATAAACCGCTACCAAAATCATCGAGCGCAAATTTACAGCCGAATTGACGCAATGACTTAATAAAAACTTTAGCCGCACTGAGGTTTGTTATTGCCGCGGTTTCAGTGATCTCAAAATAAATTTTGTGGGGCGGGATTTTGAGTTTTTTAAGCTGACTAATAATGTGAGTTAGTAACGCGGTATTACCGAGTGATTTTCCGGATAAGTTAATTGAAATATGATCAATATGCGATATCTGCTGATAATTTTCACTAATCCATTGCAACGTATGATCAATTACCCAGCGATCGATCCGGATAGCTAAATTATAACGCTCGGCAGCAGGTAAAAAGCAAGCTGGCGAGATCAGTTCGCCTTTGGTGCTAATCATTCGCAGCAGTACTTCATAACTCGAATTAGCTGTGCTTTTCAGCGGCACTATTTCTTGGGCAAATAACACGAAACGATTTTGATCAAGCGCTTCGCCTATTTCATTAGCCCAATTGGTATCATCTTTACGGCGTAAAAAAGTCTCGTTATTATGCTGGTAGGTTTTAAAGCTATTGCGACCATTATCTTTAGCGGCATAACAAGCTGAATCGGCTTCATTTAAAACCCCGATATAATTCGCGCTGTTGATATCGATATGGGTTAAACCAATGCTGACACCAACCGAGAAAATATAGTCCTGCCAATAAAATCGAAAACTGTCAATTAAGTCGATGATATCTTGGGCCATGTCTTGTGCTTGTTGCACTTCGATATCTTCAATTAGCATCACAAATTCATCGCCACCTAAGCGTGCCAGGCTATCAACACTAACAAATTGTTTGATCAGGCTGCTTATTTGCCGGAGTAATTCATCACCTGCAACATGGCCACAGGTATCATTAATAACTTTAAATTGATCTAAATCGAGAAAAAACAGTACGTAAGTATTTAAATCTTGTTGGGCATTGGTGATTGCGAGTTTGAGCTGATCCTCAAACTCGCGGCGATTGATAAGGCCGGTTAACAAGTCATGACTCGCTTGATAACTGATTTGGTCGGTAAATTGGCGCACCTCAGTGACGTCTTCTTGAATAACTACAAAATGGGTGACGTCGCCATTATTATTCAGAATCGGCGCGATATGTTCTTGCGCCCAGTAACGACGACCATCTCGGCGTCTATTTCTTACTTCACCGCACCACTCTTTGCCATTAATCAGTTGGGCCCAACGTGCTTGATCTTGCGGCTGTTCTATTTGATTACTGGTTTGGTCGGCGCAAAGCAGTGACAGCGGCTGACCAATTGCGTCCTGCGCTAGGTAACCGGTTAAGGTGGTAAATTTTGGATTAACATATTCGATAATCTGTTCAATGTTAGTAATCACTACAGATGTTGGGCTGTGTTCAACCGCTAAGGATAACTTTTTTAATTTTTGGCCATTATTCTGTAATAATGATTCTCGCGCACACGCTTCAGACACGTCTTGAATATGGATTAAGCAATACTTTACCTGCTGCGAAGTCCGGATGGGCAACAGCGTTATTTGCTGTGCAACGAGCTGATTACTGGCGCCATTATCTTGATACAGTGGCAGAGGGCTTTTGTGTAAAGTATTTGATAAAACCGAGGACATGCCTTGGGTGAGTGTTTTTTGGATCAGCGAAATTAATGGGTTGTTAGTGGCTAAACTCAGCGTATCAATTAAAGGCTGATCGAGTACCTTGTCACTGCTAATGCGCGACGCCTTACTGATCCAGCGATTCCAATGGATAATATTGGTGTCAGCATCGACCACTATAATGCCAGTGTTGATCCGGTTTATTAGGTCGTGTAATAAGTCTAAGTCCATGAGCATAATCGCTTATAGTTAAAGTTGAACAGCAAGGTACTTATTTAGTTCAGTTAACAAGGAATCCATTGAAGCTGCCGTCATCACAAATGAAACTTGACCACTTATTAATTTGTTAGGCAGCGAGAACGTCATTGACAGCATTAACACTAAGGGATCATCGCCTAAGCCGAGGTTTTTACTGTTCATGATGTAGTCGATGGTGCCAGAGCGTAAATTTGGGATCCCACCTTCTAATTCATTGTTAAGAATCTCGCCAATGCATCCAAAACAAGCATTTAGGATGATATTAGAAACTTCTTTTAGCGCTTCGTGCTCTAATTCACTAAGTATATCTAACGATACTTCACTGCCTAAAATCCGCCTCACTAATTCTAGGCTGCTTTGCTCACCAAAAAATAAAAAAGCATTGCCGGAAAATTTACCTTCAAACTCTTGCTCTACTGCATCTAACTTACGATCGTCAGGATTCGAGAGTAATTTTTGGGCTTGTTTAATATGCATACAATCAAGATAGGGCACAGACAAGAGAATTTCATCATCTAACATTTCGCTTAAAGCTGCGGCAGCATTGCCCATGCCAATATTAAACAGCTCACCTAATGCATCACGCTGCATTTCTGATAATTGAGTGGTTGACAAAATATTAGGCCTGTAATTGGATAAACTGAAGTAACTTCTCTTCGTTTATTGGCTTATTGATAAACTCAAGACCTTGATCTCGAGCTTGCGCTTTAAGGCTTTTTTGAATGTTGGCTGAAATCATCCCGATGTGGGCAGTTGGCTGTAAATCTCTTAACTGTGGGTAAAGTTCAATGCCAGTCATGCCCGGCATATTATGATCTAAGGTAATAAGGTCAAAGGCTTGTTCTGCTGCTAGTTCTAACCCATGTTGGCCATCGACAGCTTCAGTGATTTTCCACTGGGTAAAGTGAGTATTAATTATTTTACAGATAATCATTCGGCTGAGTTTGCTATCGTCAATGATTAAACAATTCTTTACTTGGCTCATCGTTTACTTCCTTGTATATGTAACGATTATTGGAATATTCTAAAAACGAATGCCAGCAGATAAGTGTCTAATAGTTAGATCTAGTTGTTAGATCTAGTTGTTAGATCTAGTGCTTAGCATTCTTTCTTAGTATTAAATAAAGGTAGCAAGAAATAACTGGCTTGATCAAGTACCTTATTTTTTTGTGATACTAAAAGACTAATAGATCAATGTTGTGATCTTAGATTTTTCAGCTGTGGGTGTTCGGGTAGCCCGCCATGTATTAGTTCTAATCAGTGATTAATTTGGCGATATTGAGATGATTCAATACCTTGGTCAGCCTGCTCAGTTGCTTCGTTGTAGCAATGCCAAAACGCAATGCATTTTTTTCATCACACAGCCGGACATACACACCGTGACGGCACAATTGTTCGAATACTTCAGTTGCATGATCAAGTTTAACGGTTTTAAACAGCACGGTGCCACTGATGTCATTATTGAACTGCTGTTGCAACAAAAATTCGAGTTGCTCAGCTAGCTGCTGCAAATCTGCTAACTGCTTTTGCTGCCAAGTTGTGTTTAATAATGCCTGGGTGGCAATAAACTGGGCCGGGCCATTAACTTCCCACGGGCTTGATAACGCGGTGATCGCCTCGAGCCAGCGCGGCGCGGCGCTAACAAAACCAAGTCTGATACCCGCTAAACCGAAAAACTTGCCCACTGAGCGAAATACCATTAAATGGTCATTATCTGCGTGATCTATCAGACTTTGACTAGGGATGATCACGTCCATAAACGCTTCATCAATAATAAGCCAGCCGCCAAGTTGCTCAACCTTAGTGAGCAAATCAGTTAAACAGGCGCGTGAGTAGAGTTGACCTGACGGATTATTGGGATTAATCACCACGACCACACAGCGCGCGGTTAATTGTTGCGGCAGTGGTAATTGATCATAGAGGCATATTTGATAATCGTGCTGCTGCCAGGCTTTTTGATGCTCTTTGTAGCCAACTCGCGGCAACCATACCTTGAGTTCGTTGCCTAAATGTTGCTGACATAGGGCTGGCAACTTACTAATAATGCTTTGACTGCCGCTGGTGGCCAGAATATGGCGACAGCCGTAGTAACTTTTTGCCGCAGCAATGAGGTCGGCGCTAGGTTGCGGTAGCTGTTGCCAAATTGATGTTGGGATCTCAGGTATCGGATAACAAAATGGACTGATCCCAGTTGATAAGTCTAACCATTGCTCGCTCGGAATTTGATAATCAAGGGCAATTTTCTGCAATTGACCGCCATGGATTAAGCTCATAATAAAACATCCAGTATCAGAAGAAGGGAAGTATAACCGGCGACAAAAATAACCAGCGCGTTGCCAACAAGGGTTAAGCTCGGCTCGATATCTTGAGTATTTACCGGCTGTCCTGCGCCCAGCGTAACCGAGATTACCGTTGTGCCATGATAACTGGCGCTACCACCAAGCTTAATGCCCAGCACGGTGGCACCTGCCGCCATTACCCAGCCACCATTGAGACTTTTGTATTGGCGTCCTTGCTGTTTGGCATTGGTTAATGCGGGTCGTAATTGACCTTGGCAGGCATAAAGTAGTGCGGTAATTTTGGCGGTCGGCCAGCCAAGCACGTCATCCATTCTGGCGGCCAACCAGCCAAAATAAATAAAGCGCGAATTTTTATAACCCCACATTGCATCTAAGGTATTGGCTAAGCGATGTAAAATGACCAGCGGCGCACCGCCAATTGCAAACCACACTACGGTGGCTATCACGGCATCGTGGCCGTTTTCTAACATCGATTCAGTAGTCGCGCGGGCAATTTGTTGCTCGGTTAATTGGCTGGTATTACGGCTAACAATATACGAGCAGTAGTGGCGTGCTTGCTTAATATCGCCAGCGAGCAGTGGCTGTAGAATTTGCCGCGCATGTTTAAGCAGGCTGTTATAGCCAATCGCGGCATATAAAATTAGGCAGTCGAGCAGCCAGAATACCCCGTTATCTTGATATAAAAAATAATACAGCAAGGGCAGCGGGGTGGTTAAAGCAACCCAGCCCAACAGGCCGAGCAGCCGGGCGGTTAAAGGCGAATGATCGGCAAGGTTGTTATGATCTGGATGAGCGCGGTTTAATCGTTGCTCTAGCCGATTGGTCAAATTGCCAAAACCAACTAGCGGGTGAAATTTTTTCGGCTCACCGAAAATTTTATCGAGCAGGCAAGCAATAATTAAAATAATCGCACTGGTCACTACTTGTTATCCGACTTTGATAATGGCGTGCTAGCGGTAAATTCATCACTGTCGTGATGGTAAGTTATCGTATAAACATCGCAGTTGCCATAACTGTGACCGGGTTGGTCAAAGCGCAGGTATTGAGTCAAAAAATTACGTAAAATATCACCATGGCTGACCACTAAAATAGCGGTTTGTGAATGCGTTTTAGCGATATTTTTCAGTGCAGAGGCAAAGCGATTGGCGCTGGTAAGGCTCGATTCACCTTGGTGTGGCGCTTGGCTGCTAACCTCATTTAATACCTCGTTAAACAATGGCTTGTCTTTAAGGTCACTATACAGCTGTCCTTGCCAGTCACCGAAGTGGCGCTCGGCCAAATCTGCATCTTCAATCAGTGGGCAGTCTAAATGTTGCTGGGCTATTTTTGCTGTTTTTAGCGCCCGAGATAATACCGAGCTGGCGATTAATGCTATTTGTTCATTGGCTAGTGTTCGACCAAGTATGCCCGCTTGTTCAACCCCGAGCTCAGTCAGGGGGCTGTCGAGCTGGCCTTGAATTTTTCCCAATTTATTCCATTGGGTTTGACCATGACGCGCAAGTCTGAAGTGGGTCGTTAGAGCGTTGATAACAAATTCCTTGGTATTTTAATAACATCAATATCCGCGGCACTCTAGCATATCTAGCCATGCTCGAACAATTAAGGATAAAGCTATAACTTTGGGGCTATTTTCTATTATCATAGCGGTTAGATTAATCAGGAGCCTCTTGATGGCCATGTCTGAGCGTAGATTGTTAAATAATAGCGAGCCCAAACCGGTTTTGTCGCAGATGTATCGCGACACGCTTGAGCTGCTGATCAGGCTTTTTGAGCAGCAAGCTGAGGCTAGCCCGCTGGCGAATCCGCATTATCAGCGAACCGAGCAAGGATTTATTTTTAGCTTAACCGCAATTTATCAACAAATTACCTCATCATCTGATCCGACTTTTAATCAATATCGCCGCATGGTGTTTGCCAGCCGACTCAATCAAGATTTATTGCCACATCGATTACAGGTGGTTAGTCATGAGATCGAGTCATCGACCAATACGCCCTTATACTGTTTAATAAAGCTACCAACAACAGCCGCCGCAGGAAATAAAAAATGAATGAAGTAGAAAAGCACCTTAAAAAATCTCAAAATCGTAAAAAGAAAGTCGACCAAGGCATTGCTAAGGCTAAAATAGAGCGCGGCATTATGTTGGTGATCACCGGCAACGGCAAAGGCAAATCAACAGCAGGTTACGGCATGGTTAGCCGATGTGTTGGTCACGGCAAAAAAGCGGCGGTAGTACAATTTATCAAAGGTAAATGGGCGTGTGGTGAGCGCGATTTACTTGAGCAGCACGACGTGCCATTTGCGGTCATGGGTACAGGCTTTACCTGGGAAACCCAAAATGCCGAGACAGACAAAGAAGCGGCGCTTAAGGTGTGGCAACAAGCCAAGGTGTTTTTGGCCGATCCGAGCATTCATTTAGTATTGCTCGATGAGTTAACTTACATGCTCAGTTACAATTATTTACCGCAAGACGAAGTGCTGGAAGCATTAGCAAATCGCCCGTACGAGCAGTCGGTTGCAGTAACAGGCCGCCGTGCCAGCGATGAATTAATTGAGTTGGCTGATACGGTCAGTGAAATTAAAGATATTAAACATGCCTTTCGCGCCGGAGTGAAGGTACGTCAGGGTGTTGATTGGTAATTAGTGATATGAGTAAAGAATTTAAGTCATCAGAACGTGATGTATTAGAACAAATTATGCGTTTGCGACGTGACGTGCGCGGTAACCGTTTTATCGAACAAGCGGTGCCTGATGATATTGTTAATCAGTTATTAGAAGCGGCATTGCTGGCTCCTTCGGTGGGCTATTCGCAGCCGTGGCAATTTGTGGTGATCCGCGATCAAGCGATTAAGCAGCAAGTATTCGATTCTTTTACGGTTGAAAACAACAATGCCAGTGAACTGTTTAGTGGCGCTAAGCAGCAAGATTATAAGCAATTAAAACTCGAAGGTATTCTCGAAGCCCCAGTCAATATCGCAGTATTTTATCAACCAAGTGACGGCCCGGTGTTAGGCCAAACCAGCATGGCCGAGATGGGCCGTTTTAGCGTGGTTTGCGCGATTCAAAATATGTGGCTAATGGCGCGGGCGTTAAATGTCGGCGTGGGTTGGGTCAGTATTGTGGACCCACAGGTGGTTAAGCAAGCGGTTAACGCGCCAGAGTCGAGTCAATTAATTGGTTACTTGTGCATTGGTTATGTCAGCGAGTTTTTAGACGAACCCGAGCTTAAAAAAATGGCGTGGCAGCAGCAAAAACAGCAGCAAGACGTAGTGTTTTATAACGGATTTTAAATTGGGTGTAATATTTAAGCCAATATTTGAAATAACGATACATAAAAAAGCCATTTCGTGGTAATTTAGCAACGAGTTTTAGGTGCCGAATTATTTGGATAATCGGGAAGTAGGTGAATAGTCCTACGCTGCCCCTGCAACGGTAATGGTTGATTAATCGTTAAGACAAATCACCTAAGTCCGGAGACCGGCCTAATTACATCTTACGTTATGACAAGCAGGGTGACTTGTCTGCTGCGAATTTATCGAACCTTAGGTTCGAGACAATCTGTGTGCGATACATCCCATTCGAGGTATTGGCCGCAATGTTCAGGATCATTCCATGTTTTTCATGCAATGAGGCTTGGCGTTTGCTGTTTTTATCCGTGCTCGTCATTAGTTATGTTAATTATATTATCAATACACAATGAAAAGGGTTTATGATGTCTACATTACCGCTTAAGCAACAGACCTCGTCGTCTGCTCAAATCTCTTCGTCTGATATTTCAACTGCTCAACATGTTGCTGCCTTTGCTTTTGGCGCACTTATTTTATTTATGGTTGGCTTTGCTTCTATGCCTCAGGCACACAATGCTGCTCACGATACTCGACATTCAATGGCTTTTCCTTGTCATTAAACCCGCTTGATTAATTTTAAGTTGGCTAATTTAGTCTAGTTTTGTGGAGTTGTAACAATGTTTCGTCGATTAATACTTAGTGCCGTTTTTGTTGGCATTCTTAGCGGGGTGATCTTTAGTGCCGCCCAGCATTTTACTATTACACCCATATTGCTGGCCTCTGAGGTCTTTGAGCAAGACGAGCCCGGTGAAGCCCATCAGCATCACCATGGGGACATGGCAATGGCAGCCGTGGAGGCGACACCGGAGTGGGCACCAAGCGATGGTATAGAGCGCAGCAGTTATAGCGCAGGGGCTAATATTTTGGCCGCGATTGGTTTCTCTAGTATATTTTTAGTGATCATGAGCCAGCTGGTATTGCGTCAAAAAGTTGAACTCAACGTCAAAGTTGGTGTGCTAAGTGGCTTATTAGCCTATGCGGTATTTTTTGTGATCCCAAGTTTGGGTTTACCGCCTGAAATTCCAGGTTCTAGTGCCGATTTGCTCAAAAACAGACAATCTTGGTGGTTAATGGCCGTGGTCGCTGGTGCGTTCGCAGCACTGGTTATTATTTTTGCGCCACTTAAATATAAAGCGCTCGGACTTGTTAGCGTTGCTGTGCCTTTTATTATTGGCGCGCCGCATTATGATGGCCCAATGTTTAATCACCCTGATCCACAAGCGGTGGCCAGCCTTGAAGCCTTGCACCAACAGTTTGTGGTCGCAACCGGTTTAAGTAATTTAATCTTTTGGTTAGTGCTAGGTCTGGCAGCTACTTTACTGCTTAAAGTCTGGGTTTATCGTCAACCTGCAACCAAGCTAGCTAATGACTAAATTAAACTTCCCGTTTAGCGCGGTCACTGGTAATCAGCCCTTTAAACTGGCTTTAATTTTATCGGCCATTAACCCCGCCATCGGTGGGGTATTGGTGAGCGGTCCGCGTGGCGCGGCTAAGTCGACCCTCGCGCGGGCAATAGTCGATCTGTTGCCTTGTGAGTCAACCTTAGTTAACTTGCCGCTTGGCGCCAGTGAAGAAATGCTCAGTGGCAGCCTCGACTTACAGCAAGTGTTAAATCAACAGCAGGTTAAGTTTAACCCGGGTTTATTAGCGAAGGCTGACCAAGGGGTGCTGTATGTTGACGAAGTTAATTTACTGGCCGATCCCTTGGTTGATCTATTGCTCGACGTTTGCGCCAGCGGCATAAATTACGTTGAACGTGACGGCATTAGCCATCAGCATCAATCACGATTTATTTTACTGGGCACCATGAATCCCGATGAGGGCCAATTGCGCGCTCAGCTGATTGACCGCTTTGGTTTATGTGTTGATCTCGATGAAAAACTCGATATTGGCCAGCGCATTGAGATTGTGCAATTACGTGAAAATTTTGATCGTGACCCACAAGCCTTTGTTGACTCTTATCAAGCACAGCAAACCGCGTTGCAGCAACAAATTGACGCGGCGAAAAAATTAATTGCCACTGTGGTGGTGAGTCTTGAGTGCCGCACCTTAATTGCGACGCGCTGTCAGCAAGCCAATGTTGATGGTTTGCGCGCTGATATTGTGTGGTTAAAAGCCGCTATTGCGCACGCAGCATGGTGTGGCAAGGCACAAGTAAGTGCCAGCGATATCGATGCCGTAGCAGAGTTAGTGCTGAGCCACCGCCGTAAAGAATCATCACCTGATTCTTCACCAAATAAACCGCCTGACACTCCGCCTAATGTACCGCCGCCACCGCATAAGCCGCCTTTTAGTCGGCCACCGTCGGTAGCACCACCCTCGTTTGAGCCGCCTGAGCAATCAGAGACTAAGTCTGATTCGCAGACTGACGCGCCATCGGGCACTAGCAACAACGGCAACAATGGTGACTGGGGCGCAATGAGCCCACAGCAGCAACAAACCTCAGAGATTGCCGAGGTGTTATTGGCAAAAACCGCTGCTGTTACTAAAGCTATTACCAAGCCTGTTGCCACTAAAATTGCCAGCAACAACAAGCTTGGTTTGATTGTCGGGGGCCAAAAAAAATCGGCTCAGCGTCAAACCAGCCCAGTAAGTAAAAGCATTGATTGGTTCAATACCTTGGCCAATTCGATTGGCCAATGGCCATTGCCCAAGTTATATTTTAAGTCCGCTAAAGTCGGTCAGCCGATTGTCCATTTAGTGCTGCTTGATACCTCGGGTTCAACCTTAAGTAGCCAGCAGTTTGGCAATGCTAAAGCGGTGGTTAAGCAAATCGCCGAGCAGGCTTATCAGCAACGGCAAAAGTTGGCGATCTTTGGTTTTGGTAATCAACAGGTTCAACAGATTTTGTCGCTGCAAAAAGCGCCGAAGCAACTTGATTCGTTGCTGGCTGGTTTAAGCGCGGGCGGCGGCACGCCATTAGCCGACGCATTAAGTACGGTAAGCGATTATCAACACCAACAATTGTTAGCCAATCCGAGCATCAGCTTTCGCAATTATTTAATTACCGATGGCCGAGTGAGCCAGCAGGTTAAACATCTTAAATTGCAAGGTCAAACCACGGTGCTCGACGCGGAAGTGGGCGGCGTAAAATACGGCCGTGCTCAAGAAATTGCCCAGCAGCTTAATGGCGATTATTTGCCATTGCCAGCATGACTTTTTTGTTAGGAACACACACGAAATGACACACGCTTTATGCCCTGCACTGATCATGGCTGCACCCGCCTCAGGGCAGGGCAAAACGACGATTACCGCCGCGATTGCCACGATGTTAACGCGCCAAGGCCTAGTGGTGCGAATTTTTAAGGTTGGGCCCGATTATCTTGACCCTAAAATCTTAACGCAAGCCTCACAACAGCCGGTTGAGGCGTTAGACATGTGGATGGGCGGTGATGATTACTGCCAAGACAAGTTATATCAAGCAGCAGGCGAAGCTGATCTGATCTTAATTGAAGGCGCGATGGGTATTTTCGATGGTACGCCATCAAGTGCTGATTTAGCCGCTCGGTTTAATATCCCGATTGCCTTGGTATTAGATGTCAAAGGCATGGCCCAAACGGCCGCGGCCATCGCGGTTGGTTTAGCCAACTTTCGTGATGACATTAGTTTTGCCGGTTTAATTGCTAATCGCTGTGGCAGCGAGCGCCATGCCTCGCTTATTCGCGACGCTTTGCCTAGCACATTGCCGTTACTCGCTACGCTTAAGCGCAGCGACGAAGTGTGTTTGCCTGAACGCCATTTAGGCTTGGTGCAAGCAGAAGAAATGGCGCTTGAACTTGAGACTATTTTGGCTGCAGGTGCCGATTGGATTGAAGAATCTGGTTTAGCTAACTTGCTTGAGCAGTTAACGCCGGTTGCGTTTGAGCCAGTGCTTAATCAACAATCAGCACCAATTGAGCCATTGCTAGCCGGTAAAACAATTGCAATAGCCAAAGATGCTGCCTTTAGTTTTATTTACGATGCCAATTTACGTTTATTACGCGAATTAGGTGCTGACTTAGCATTCTTTTCGCCGCTTAATGATCAACAGATCCCTCGCGCCGATGCGATGTGGTTGCCCGGCGGTTATCCTGAATTGCATGCCGAGCAGTTGGCACAAAATAGCGTAATGCATCAAGCAATGAAGGTCTTTGCCAAAACCAAACCTGTGTTAGCTGAGTGCGGAGGGTTGCTTTATTGCTTAACGGCTTTAACCTCGCTTGAAGGGCAGCAATACCCAATGACAGGTTTGCTGGCTGGCACGGGTGTTATGCGTGAGCGTGGTGGTTGTCAGGGCATGCAAACGGCGATGTTCCCAGAAGGGGCGGTGCGCGGGCATTCGCATCATCGTTCTAAAGCTATTGATACGCCAGCGCCAGTAGGGGTTGGCAAGCGTCCTTACCACTCCGCGCCCGGTGAAGATATTTATCGCAGTGGTTTGGTCACTGCCAGTTATATCCATTTGTTTTTCCCATCAAATCCGCTGGCGATTAGTCAGCTATTATTAGGTACAGGTAACGTCGCATGTTCTTTGAATTATTACCATTAATCTTGTTGGGCTTTAGCCTTGGTTTATTACACGCGTTAGATGCTGATCACGTTATGGCAGTGTCGGCATTAAGCAACCAAAAGCCAAGTTTACGTCAAACCGTTTATTTTAGTGCTA
>Ga0209291_1000706_pt1 | contig 31474 bp, 25 predicted proteins | sample GOMGulsemesocosm_FD_184633 | JGI IMG/M metagenome (GOLD analysis project Ga0209291, IMG submission 184633) | Methane-oxidizing microbial communities from mesocosms in the Gulf of Mexico - GOM9B Gulf of Mexico (SPAdes) (version 2) | ecosystem: Environmental > Aquatic > Marine > Cold seeps...
TAAAAAGTTCCAGCCTTTCATATAGCCAATACGGCGGTGTTGATTCGAAAATATTGCAACGCCTTTAGATGCCAATGAAAATTCAACTAAATCACTCTGTGCAAGCGGTTCAGGAACTACAATCAAATTAGGAAAGGAATCAGCAATAGTGCCAACTCGTGCGAATTCACCATCGGCCATCCCGGCGTTAGCTTCGTAGATAGATCGCTTATCGGGTCGATAACGAAATTCAACCACTAAGCCAAGCGCATCAAACGCAGCAACAATCATCGATTTAGTGTCGACAAGGCTTTGGCTTTTATGAGATTCAAGCAAAGCACTATTAATAATGAAAGCTTGTGAATCAGGTTTTTCACTGGCCCAACATGGTGGGATAACAAAGACGGCTATCACCAAGAAAAATAGAAAAAATCGCATCATACGGTTATCTTATATAAAAGCAAAGCAGCCAATTACAACTCAGTTCAGTATAGTATAGTACAAAAAATGATTATACGATTCACTTAGCTAATGTTCGATAAACCCCTGGCGCAATATCAAGCCACCGTTTAAACGCGCGCTGAAATGCCGATGGGCTTGCAAAGCCTAATAGATACGCAATTTCACCTAAGCTTAAATCAGTGTCTCGCACATAGCTTTGCGCCAGCTGACAGCGGGTATCATTTAACACCTGCTGGTAGGTAACCCCTTCATCATTGAGGCGCCTACGAACAGTCCAGGGGGGAATATTCAGTTGATTGGCTAATTGGTTCAGTGATGGCGTTCCTTGATGCAACAATGGCGATATCGCCCTGCTCACCTGCTGCTCAAATGTCAGTCCGCGATGCACGACTTCCAATTCTTTGTTAGCGCTACGTTCGAGTAAATTAAAGGTTGATAAACAGGCGCTCACGCACGTAACGCTAAGCGCACCTTCTTTTAATTCAACACAGTTTGAGCTCTGGGAAAAAAGTACTTCGCAGTTAAAGTATTGCTCGTAATACTCGACATAGTCCGGCGCTGAAAATTCAAAACAAACACGCTTGATAAGATCATTTCGATTAGTCAATTTCGCAATGCACTGGGCCCAACCTGATAAGACTAAATCGACAATAAAATGATTATATCCGTTATAAGGGCTGATCGAATAGAAGCTTAATAAACCTTTGTTATTGGCTTTAGAAAAACTAGAGCTGCCACGTACATTGTAACTACTGAGCAATTCGAAACGAATTAAGCTTTGGCAGGCCCTGTTAAGTTCTGGCGCTGACAGCGCAATAAGCCCCGCAAGCCCAAGATGTGTTAGCGACATCTGCCGCCCCATTTCAAGCCCTAACCAAGGTGCGTTACTCTGCGTGATACATTGATGCCCTAATCGCATATAACGAGGGATACTAATACGTGCATCGGGCGATGACAGCGTGATCGCGTTTAGCGAGAATTGCTTAAACACTTCATCACTGTCTTGGCCCATTGCGGCCATTGTTTTCGCTAATATATCGATATATGCCACGGAGACATTACCTAAACTCACTTCACCACCATGCAACCTTTAGTCATTAAATTGTTATCTTTAGTTATACCAATAGTTATACATCCCCTCTATTGTATTGGCAATAGTTGACTAACCTAAACGAGATTAAAAACGGAAAGATATCCGTCTAATCATTTAGGACTCTAAAAATTAGCCCTGGAGGCACATATGAGCAATCCGTACCCGCATTTACTAGCACCACTAGATTTGGGTTTTCGCACCCTTAAGAACCGCAGTTTAATGGGATCGATGCACACAAATTTAGAAGAAACACCAGGCGGCTTCCCGCGCATGGCTCGTTATTTTGCAGACCGGGCGAAAGGCGGCATTGGCATGATCGTTACCGGCGGTTTTGCGCCAAATTTAGAAGGTGGAGGCATGCCCAATGCCACCATGATTTCGACCGCCGAAGAAATTGAAAATCATCGCCTTATTACCGATGAAGTACACAAAGAAGACGGCGTTATTTGTCTCCAAATATTACACACTGGTCGCTACGCTTATCATCCAGACTTAGTAAGTTGTTCACCACTTCAAGCACCCATCAACTTTTTCAAGCCCCGAGAGTTAGATGAAGCAGGAATCGAAAAACAGATCAAAGACTTCGTCTCATGCGCTTTAAATGCGCAAGAAGCCGACTATGACGGTGTTGAGATTATGGGTTCTGAAGGGTACTTCATTAATCAATTTATTTGTAAGCGCACCAATCACCGTACCGACCGTTGGGGTGGCAGTTACCAAAACCGCATTCGGTTAGCAATCGACATTATGCGCCGTACGCGCGAAGCCGTCGGCGAGAAGTTTATTGTTATTTTCCGTATTTCAATGCTCGATCTGGTTGAAGGCGGTAGCACGTGGGACGAAGTGGTCGAGTTGGCCAAAGCGATTGAACAAGCGGGTGCAACCATCATTAATACCGGCGTTGGTTGGCATGAAGCACGCATCCCAACCATTGCGACCTCGGTACCACGCGCCGCGTTTGCTGGCATCACCAAACGAATGAAAAAAGAAGTGAGCATCCCATTAATCACCACCAATCGGATCAATACCCCTGAGGTCGCTGAGCAAGTACTAGCCGAAGGTAGCGCCGATATAGTATCAATGGCTCGCCCGATGCTGGCAGATCCTGATTTTATGATTAAGGCAGCCGCCAACAAAGCGGATGAGATTAATACCTGCATCGGCTGTAATCAAGCGTGTCTCGACCATATCTTCAATGCCAAATTGGTATCGTGCTTGGTTAATCCACGTGCCTGTCATGAAACCGAACTCATTATTTCACCCACTCAAGATGAAAAAAACATTGCCATTGTCGGCGCTGGACCGGCAGGCCTAGCCGCCGCAATTACGGCGGCATCACGTGGCCATAACGTCACCTTATTTGAGGCAGACAACAAAATTGGCGGACAATTTAATATCGCTAAGCAAGTGCCAGGCAAAGAAGAATTTGGAGAAACCTTACGCTATTACCAGCGCCAAATCGAAGTAACAGGCGTTAATTTACAACTCAATACGCGTGTATCAGCCGCGGACCTTACTGCGTTTGACCACGTATTATTAGCGACAGGCATCTTACCTAACACCCCTGATATTGCAGGAATCGATAACGCGATGGTGATGAATTACCTCGACGTGTTACGAGACAAGAAAACGGTTGGTAAGCGTGTTGCAATCATTGGTGCAGGTGGCATCGGCTTTGATACCGCAGAATACTTATCCCATCAAGGGCCATCGAGTGCATTAGATAAAGAGGCATTTGCTAAAGAGTGGGGCTATGACCTTAATAGCGAACAAGAAGGAGGGTTAATCGCGCCATCCCCAGTGCCTTCTTCACGCGAGATCTTTTTAGTGCAGCGTAAGAAATCAAAAGTAGGTGCACATCTGGGTAAAAGTACCGGCTGGATCCATCGTACCGTCCTAAAGAATAAAGGCGTTGAAATGATTAAGAGCGCGACGTACTCAAGTGTGTGCGATAAAGGGCTCACTATCGAAGTGGATGGTCAAGCACGCTTACTTGAGGTTGATAACGTGATTATTTGTGCCGGTCAAAATTCACAACGAGAGTTACAAGCACAGTTGCAAGTAAAGAACATCCCCGTAACCCTCATCGGCGGTGCTGATGTTGCCGCTGAACTTGATGCCAAGCGAGCAATAAAACAAGGTACTGAAGTAGCCGCCGCACTTTAATCGCCCAAAGGTACATAATCAGCGATTATGTACCTTAAGCCAGCAAAAAGCACCAAGCCTGCCATGGCTCACTTCTTTAGCGACTGCCGAATCCATAAAATGGCAAAATTATGTCTAGTTTTGCTATAAAAGCCTCATTTATGGCAACAAAACCCACGATATCGTCCTTCAAATAAAACCCGATATAAGCTAATATGATGCCCTATATAATGTGCATTTATCGATCGGACATAAAAATGTAATTAAAATTACATAATTGGTCAAACTTTAGTCGAACAAATGCATTATTTAGCCAATTTTATCTGTTTTTGTGTTATTTTATTACATCGAAATCGATAGAAAATATTTTATTAGCATCGGTGCTGGAATTAGCGGAGTTTTTGCTAACCACATGCGATTGCCTTTAGCCACCGGACTAGGGAAACATAATGTCTAACAAAAACACCATTTATTATACGATGACCGACGAAGCGCCAGCACTGGCGACTTGTTCACTACTTCCAGTATTTAGAACGTTTACGTCTGCTGCTGGCATCGACATGAAATTAAGCGACATATCTCTAAGTGCACGTGTACTAAACTGCTTTAACGATCGTCTAGAAGATGCTCAAAAAGTAGAAGATGGCCTAGCATTCCTTGGTTCATTGACTCAAGACGAAAACGCAAACATCATCAAGCTACCAAACATTAGTGCTTCACTGCCACAACTTAAAGCGTGTATTGCGGAACTTCAAGCGCAAGGTTATAACCTTCCTGATTTCCCAGAAGTACCAGCCAATGACGAAGAAGCGTCTGTAAACGCAATCTATTCAAAAGTGCTTGGTAGTGCTGTAAACCCAGTATTGCGTGAAGGTAACTCTGACCGTCGTGCTCCACCTGCAGTTAAAGCTTACGTTAAAAAATTCCCGCACTCGATGGGCGAATGGCAAATGTCTTCTCGTTCACATGCAGATTACATGCGTGAAGGCGATTTCTTCTCATCAGAGCAATCAGTGACTGTTGCAGATGCAACAAATGTTCGTATCGAGTACGTTGCACCAAATGGTGAGGTTACGCTTAAGAAAGAATTTGCTTTAGAAGCAAAAGAAATCATCGATAGCATGTTCATGAGCAGCAAAGCATTGCGCGCTTTCTTCGAGAAATCATTACAAGATTGTCGTGACTCTGGCGTAATGTGGTCTCTTCACGTTAAAGCAACAATGATGAAAGTTTCTCACCCAATCGTATTTGGTCATGCTGTTTCTGTATTCTACAAAGATGCATTTGAGAAACACGCTGAGACGTTTGAGAAATTAGGCGTTAATCCAAACAATGGTTTAGCTGATATCTACGACAAAATTCAATCAGTACCACGTACCTTACGCGAGCAAATTGAGCGTGATATCCAAGCTTGTTACACTTCTCGTCCAGAAATGGCGATGGTTGATTCAGTAAAAGGTATTTCTAACCTTCACGTACCAAGCGACGTAATCGTTGATGCTTCAATGCCAGCAATGATCCGTAACGCAGGTCAAATGTGGGGCCCAGATGGCAACGCTAAAGACACTAAAGCAGTAATGCCTGAGTCGACTTACGCACGCATCTACCAAGAAATGATTAACTTCTGTAAAACCAACGGTTCATTCGATCCAACAACAATGGGTACAGTACCTAATGTTGGCCTAATGGCTAAGAAAGCAGAAGAGTATGGTTCTCACGACAAAACATTCGAAATCGAAGCTGATGGCGTAATGCGTGTTGTTGACCAAAACGGCACTATCTTAATGCAACACAACGTTGAGAAAGGCGATATCTGGCGCGCATGTCAAACTAAAGACGAGCCAATTCGTGATTGGGTTAAGCTTGGTGTAACACGCGCTCGCAACTCAAACACGCCGGCTATTTTCTGGTTAGACCCAGAACGTGCACATGATACTCAACTACTTGCTAAAGTAGATGAGTACCTAAAAGAGCACGACTTAACTAACCTTGAGATCCATAAAATGGATTACAACGAAGCAATTCGTTTCTCAATGGAACGTCAAATGCGCGGTCTAGATACTATCTCAGTAACGGGTAACGTATTACGTGATTACTTAACTGATTTGTTCCCTATCATGGAATTAGGCACATCAGCTAAAATGCTTTCTATCGTACCGATGCTTACCGGCGGTGGTATGTACGAAACTGGTGCTGGCGGCTCTGCACCACGTCACGTACAACAAGTGACTGAAGAGAATCACCTACGTTGGGATTCACTTGGTGAGTTCATGGCAATGGCAGTATCTCTAGAAGATATGGGTCTTAAGCAAGGTAATACTAAAGCGACAATCCTATCTAAAACATTAGATGATGCGACGACTGAACTGCTTCAGAACAACAAATCTCCTTCACGTCGTACTGGTGAATTAGATAACCGCGGTAGCCATTTCTATCTTGCAATGTACTGGGCGAAAATCGTTGCAGCACAAACTGAAGATACAGAGTTAGCGGCTAAATTCGCAACATTAGCAACAACACTTGCTGATAATGAAGAAAAAATCTTAGCTGAGCTAAGCGCTGTTCAAGGTCAAGCTACGCAGCCAGGTGGTTACTTCCACCCAACGCCAGCTCAAGTTAAAGATATCATGCGTCCAAGCGCAACCTTTAACGCAGCACTAAAAGATGCCATAATGTAAGCACTTAGCATTACTGCATTCAAGAAGCCCGCAGAATAGCGGGCTTTTTTATAGGGACTAATAATGAATTTAGAACAATTGCTCACCGCTATAAAGACTCAACCCATGACGGTAGAATTTTACGATGTGATGGATGTTATCGCAGAGAATTATCAGTATAGCGACACGACATTTAGCAATGCTGATATCATTAATGAAGCCGGAACGAACCATGGTTCGTGCAAGATTTTTGCTTTTGCCAAATTACAAAATTTAGACAACGAACAGACTCTGGCATGCTTTGGTCAGTACTATCGCAACGATGTACTCAACAATCCAGAGGGCGATGATCACGGTAATATTCGACGCTTTATGATTCATGGTTGGTCAGGCATTAGCTTTAGCGCTGAAGCATTAACCGCTCATGCTGAAGAGCTAGTCCTCTAGCATCATATGAATTAGATACGGCTAAAGATTAAAGTGAAGCTGCTCAAATTCAGCGGCATCCACTGGCCTGCCAAGATAATAACCTTGGCCAATGTCACATCCTAATCCATTAAGGAGGTCTAATTGTTGCTGCGTTTCAATGCCCTCTGCGACAACTTTCATATTCAAACCGTGCCCCATACAAATCGCCGCCGAGACTAATTCGCGATCCGAATTATCAGTATTAATATCTTGAACAAAGCTCTTATCGACCTTTAAGGTATCAAACGGATATTGGCGTAAATAACTCAACGAAGAATAACCCGTACCAAAGTCATCCATCGCTATTCGAATTCCTCGCTGGTTGAACTCATTAAGACAAGTCTCAACATTGGCATAACCACTCACTAGCACCCCCTCAGTAACCTCAAGCTCTATTGCACTCGCGGGTAATTGATGATGCGCTAACAATCGGAACACCTCATCTTTAAGTACGCTATCTCGAAACTGTATCGGTGATACATTAATCGCGACACTAAACTCTTGATGAAAATGTTGGCGCCATTTAACCACTTGTTCAATGGATTTTTTCAATACAAACAAGCCAATATCAACAATTAATCCGGTCTGCTCGGCGATGGGGATAAACTCATCAGGACCAACACAACCAAGTTGAGGATTTTCCCAGCGGATCAATGCTTCAGCACCAACAATACTCTGTGTGGACAGTTCAATGAACGGTTGATAATGAATATTGAGTTCACCGCGACCTAATGCTAAGCGTAATTGTTCTTCAATTAAGACTCGACGGGCGATATCAGCGTTCATCTTTGCGGTGTAAAAGTGATAGGTATTACGGCCACCATCTTTGGAATGGTACATTGCTGAATCCGCCTGGCGTAACAATTCAGCTGGGGTCTGACCATCTTCAGGGTAAATAGCAATACCAATACTAACCGTTGACACAAATTCCCGACCGCTAAGTATAAACGGCTTTCTAAACTGCTCTAATAGCTTCTCAGCGACAATCACCGCCGTTGATGCCTCACTTTCTTGCCTCACCAACACAATAAATTCGTCACCACCAAGTCGCCCTACGACATCATTATCTCTTACCACTGAAGAAAGGCGTTGCGCGGCTTCGATCAATAGTTCATCGCCAACCTGATGCCCGAGCGTATCATTAACTTTTTTAAAGTCATCGAAATCTAGAAACAAGATCGCCGCTTTACTACCGCATCGTTTAGCGTCCGCCAACATCACTGAAAGTCGATCAAGCGATAAAAACCTATTCGGTAAACCCGTTAAGCTATCAAAGTGAGCTTGCTGGATAATTTTTTCTTCTTGCTGTTTTTGCTGCGTTATATCATGGCTAATCGCCAAGAAATGACTGATTCGTTCATCTGTATCCTTGACTGGCGCTAACTGTAATTGCTCCCAATAGGTCTCACCATTACGCCGAGTGCTTTCAAACTCTCCTTGCCAAGGCTTACCTCTATTAAGTGCATATGACATCTCTGCATAAATATCTGCAGGGGTTAACGATGAACTTAATTCTCTTATATGCCGTCCTACTACTTGATCTGACGGGTAGCCAGTGGTTCGCTCATAAGTACCATTTACATACTCTATAATGCCAAATGGACTAATAATAACCACAGACATCGGACTCTGCTCAATCGCCTGACTTAACGTCGTCGCACGTACCTCGGCGGCCTTTTGCGCCCGTAAATCAATATCAATGCAATACATTTCGCGTTGATCATTAATACCGTTAATCATGACATGTGTCGAAAATACAGTGATTGGAGCGCCGTTGGCGTCGCGTAAGGTCAACTCAGCAGCTGATGTTGTTTCACCACCTTGCAGCCAATCATTAACTTCAGTCACCACTGATTTTTTGGCTCGCTCAGGAATAATAAGATCTTCGAGTTTTTTTCCTAGCGCTTGTTTTTGGCTATAGCCATATAGCGCTTCACTGGCTTTATTCCAGAAAAAAACTTCTCGTTGCTGATTATAACCCTGCACCGCTATTTTAGGAATGGATTCGAATACCCGCCGAAATCTCGTTTCACTTTGTAACAGTTGCACTTGGGTCTGGTCTCGTTCTGTGACATCTCGAATGAAGGAAAAAAATTTACCACTGGATTCAGATTGCCAATACGTTATATGCACTTCAACATTGAAATCAGAACCATCTTTACGCCGATGCTGGCTAAAATGAACTTTCTTATTGTTAGCGATCAAATAGGTAATTAAGCCTTTAAGGTCTGATTCGCCATAGATACTATCCAAATCACTAACCAACATGCCGCACAGTTCTTCCTTAGTGTAGCCGGACATATCTACATAGGCTTGATTAGCATCTTCGATCACGCCTTCTAGCGATACAATCAAGAAGCCATCGATAGTGGTACTGATAATGCTGCGGTAGGTGAGTTCACTCTCCCGTAATTTTTCATGCTCCAAATAGCTTGACGTGCTGTCATGGCAGATACCCACCACACCGTGTTCAGCACCGCCTTCGGTATAAAATGGTGCCTTAGTCGTGCTTAATAAGGCTAATTTGCCATTAGCAAGGGGCACCCACTCTTCACTACTAGACGCCGCTTGCTGTCTCAGCACATTTTTATCGTCGCTAATGAACAACTGTGCGGCGTCAGTAGGAAAGAGATCGAAGTCAGTATGATTTATGATTTCCTGCTCGCTCACCGCTAAAAACTCACAAAATGCGTTATTGCAACCGAGATATCTACCATCCGCCGATTTATAGAAAACAAGTTCAGGAATGTTATCGATCAGTCCTTTTAAAATACCACTTTCCTGACTTAACAAGCGACGACTCTCTTTAAGTTCAATCGCTAATGCGTAACGTGCGTCCTGACGTTTCAAGAATATCGCAAACAACACCGAAGCAATGGGTAACACCGTTAGTAATGGTGGCGCTATCACTTCGATGACCGGTAGTGCCAAGCCTTCGGGTAGCATTAACATCGCCAGCAGGACATTGAGCTCGACAACAATTGAAAAAACGTAGAGTGATTTCCACGACATAACCAACGCGTACTTATCACGCATAAATTTGAATGAAAACCCAAGAATTGTAGAGCTAATAATGACCCAGCACCCAGAAGTAACTCCAACGCCACCTTGAAAGAAACGGAAGCTGAGCATCATCACCATGGCGACAATAGTGGCATGACGACCAAAGAATAGCGCACTTAAACTAATGAGCACCCAATGCGCGTCAAAAGAAAGTTGTTCTGAGAATTGATAAGGCATTAACATTAACGCGATACCACTTGCGCCTATGAATAAACCACTGACTAACGGCCCTAAAAGCGCATTCTTAATACGCCTAATGTTCAATGTGTCATACACCACTCCTAATGCAAGCAGGAGGATAACACTGCTTAATAAGCCCGAAAAAATCGTCATCAAATATGATCCCTAACAATCCACGCTTACAGTGACACCGAATGTAATGCTGCCATACAAATAGCGATAAGTGATTAAAGTATAGTCTAGATTAAACATCTCCCTTTGATTTCGACTGGCGATCAATCATAAAACACGACAACGATACACTCCCAGCTTGTAAAATGGCGATATTAGGATTATATGCAATACTTAAAATTGATGACGTTGGTTATAGCGAATTACAACTTATTTAGCAGGAATTAATATTAATCATTCAATGGATAATGCACATGAGGGAAACACTCATAACAAGGAAGTCAAAACACTCATTAGTTTTCAGCAACCACTGGCTAATGCCAGTGATTTTTCGCCGATTCGTTATGCCGCAACGCCACGCTTTAAATTATTTTCGCTTAGCCGATTAGATCCCGTTGATTTACAGCAACTAACCTTTACTCACTCTGGCGGCTCTGCGCTGTATCAGGCGGCAAGAGTACTGAGCGTACAGCATAATGTCATTCTTGTTCCCAGCTATCATTGTCCTGCGGCGATTGAGCCATTTATCAGTCTCGGATTTAACTGCGTATTTTACCGAGTAAAGAAAGACCTAAGTCCTGACTATCAACACATTAAACAACTGCTATCTCAACATCAAGTGACCCATTGCTTGACCATTAATTACTTTGGCATCATATCCAGTGTTTGCGAGCTCGCCGCACTATTGGCCAATAGAAACATTGCGATAATTCACGACTGTGCCCATGCCCTATTCGATTTACTTGAGTACGCGAAAAATCCGCAACATGCAGACGCGACAATTTGTTCCATCAACAAGATTTTACCGAGTATTGATGGCGGCATCATCAGCTTAAAACATAAACAAATCGCGCCATTAACACCAGTGAATAGACTCATCGAGTTTAAAGCTATTCTATATTTATTACGAATCACCTCAATTATCAACAAAGTACGTTTCGCGTTCCTTAACAGAAATTCAACACCGATACCTACAAAATCTCCGAAGATGGAAACATATCGATATTTTAAACCCAGTAAAACCGAACAACAATGTTTCACCCATACCATCTCAATTATTCGCCATAGCAATCTCAAAATGATAGCGGCGCAGCGGCGTAGTAACTTCCAATATCTTAGCAACGCACTGCGTAATATTCCGCTCGGTACACCGCTAATTAACGCGCTTAAAGGGAATTGTGTCCCCTACGTTTTTCCATTCCTACTAAACGACCCGCGACATTTTGACCAACTACGAAAAAATGGTATTCAATGCTTACGCTGGGAGGAAGTCGCCTATTCTGATTGCGATATCAGTCAAGACTATCGCTCGCGATTACTGCAACTGCCCTGTCACCATCAACTCTCTAAACAAGCGTTAGATCAAATGATACATATATTAAAAGGGCCGTTATGAAGTGGACTTTATACCACCACCAGCAATTCGATTTAGTCGCTCAGCATTGGGATGATTTGAATCTGAAATCAAACCAACAACCGATCTTAGACAGTGCGTATGTGGCGATATGCCTCGAGGTTTTTGCGAACGGTACTGAGTTTATCGCCTATTGTGAAGACGACAAAGGCCCACTGGCGATTGGTATATTCCATCGTATTAGATTTGGCCATTATGCAACGTTCCAACCATCTCAAGCACCATTAGGACTGTTTATTGCCAGAGATAACCAACTCAGTAATACATTGCTTCACTCTCTGATCAAAGCGTTACCAGGCTTAGTTATCCATATTGACTTTTTACAGCAAGACACCGATATTATTACGTTTGATGACTCGACAATGCTCGCGACCGATTATATTACGACAGGAAAGCTGGCGGTTGCTCAAGATTTTAGTGAGTTTTTTGCCGGACTCGGTAAGAATATGCGTCAAAACTACAACAAAGTCATCAATCGTAGCGCGAAACAAGGTCAGATTTTATCGACTCATCGTCAAGTTCACCCGCTTGATGTCGTGGCAGCGGTTGCGCTATTTGGTCAATTTGAATCCAGTGGATGGAAAGGCGAAGGCGGTACAGCCGTCAACATCGATAATCAACAAGGTCAGTTTTACGTCAAACTACTACAGCATTATGCCCACAATAATCGCGCCGAGATCTGGCATTATCAAGTCGATGGTCAAACAGTCGCTATCGATTTATGCATCAAATCTGCGCAGACACTGATCATCTTAAAAACCGCCTATGACGAACAATTTAAAAAATTGTCACCAGCGTTACAGCTTAAGTTTGAGATTTTAAGGCATCATGCCGCGCTCACTGGCGAAAAGCGCTTACACCACGTCGAATTTTTTGGCAAAGCGATGGAGTGGCACAAACGGTTCAATTCACAACTGCGACCAATAAAACATCTCAGTTATTTTAGTCACCGTATTTGGCTTAATCTCTATCGCTGGTTAAAGCGTTAAGAGCTACAAGATAACGCCGAACAACCTGCTTTATTACGTGCCCATTCCGGACGCTTCTTCGCATACTCTTCGAACTGCGGTTGCTCATCATAAGGATGCTGTAACAGCGTCTGTAGTAACGCTATCTCACTGAAATCACCTTTTTCAGCCGCCTCAATAGCCTGCTGGGCTAAATAGTTTCGCAGCACATATTTAGGATTAACCTGATTCATCGCCGTTTTACGCTCAACATCGCTGACATCATCTTGGGCAAGACGCGCAAAGTAATCATCCAACCATTGGCTCATCTCATCACCAAAACGTTGCGTTAATTGTGCTGGCTGATAGTAGCTATCACCTAATATATCTCGCCATTGCTTAATGTTATCTAAGGTTAGCTCGCCAAGCTGACGATAGAATACCGTCATATCAGTTTCAACCATTTGCAATATTTTCTCTAACTGCATAAATAACTGTAGGTCGCCATAAACTTGATAGCTTACAAGGCCAAGCTTAGACGCCATCATTTCGCGCCATTGTAACTGATACATATCACTGTAATCGGCAAGCACTTGCTCTAACCCCGATGATTCCTCAAGCAATGGATAAATCGCATTAGCCAATTGAAATAGATTCCATTGACTGACATGTCCTTGCGCGCCAAAGCGATAGCGTTTTCCTTGAGCATCCGTTGTGTTCGGTGTCCAATCTGGATTAAAGTCGTCCATCCACCCATACGGACCATAATCAATTGTTTCACCGATTATCGACATATTATCGGTATTCATCACCCCATGAACAAAACCAACACGCTGCCAATGGATCACCATTTCACACGTACGCTGAGCCACAATTTCAAACCACTTGAGATACGTTGCCTTAGTTATTTCACCGTCAACTAATTCGGGATAGCTTGTCGTAATACAATGATCAACATGCGCTTTTAACAGCGCAGCATCACCGCGCTGAGCCGCTAATTGAAAGCTACCAAAACGAGTGAACGAGCCACTCACGCGACAGACAACAGCACCAGGCTCAAACGCACCATTGCCATCGTAAAACATATCTCGCATCACTTGATCGCCAGTTAAGCACAGACTCAACGCTCTTGTCGTTGGCACACCGAGATGAAACATCGATTCCGAGCAAAGAAATTCACGAACCGAACTGCGCAACACAGCTCGCCCATCGGCAGTACGCGAATAAGGTGTCGGCCCTGCTCCCTTAAGCTGTAACACCTGATGGCCATCATTGGGCGTCACTACTTCACCAAGGTTTATCGCCCGCCCATCGCCAAGCTGTCCGGCCCAATTGCCAAATTGATGTCCGCCATAACACATTGCATACGGTGCCATACCGTCGAGCAATGCGTTACCACTAAAGACATGACAAAATAACTCATCGGCCATATCGTCACTGTCAAAACCAATCAGTTTCGCGACATCATGTGACAAAGCAACAAGCGCAGGCTGTGCCGTCTTTGTCGGCATCGCCCAAGAATAGGCAGCGCCAAATACTTGGCGACGATTATTTTGCACCTCAGTGTCGCCAGGAAGTTGATCGATAAAACGATTGTCAAATTTAAGCTTTGTTTGCAATAAGTTCATGGGAAATATTTATGTAGCCTACAGTGCCACTATAGTACCCTTTATTGGCGCTCAAAAAAATAATCATCACGACAAGAGTGTTTTAATTATCGCATGCCAGAATCCATACATATTACGAAAAACCGCCGTAAATCCATCCATGGAGGCTTATTTTTCGTCTCGGCAATATGAGCCCGGCATTGTCGGGACGAAAATCAGAGCTTAGAGCGAAACAAAACCATGTATCTTTGATACAAGGAAGTTTGTGTAGCAGTGACGTATTCATGCGTTTTTCGACATTCAAAGGAATACTTCGTTGGAACAGCGAAGGTTAAATTAATACGCTATTTCCCTAAAATAATCATATTCAGGCCCTTAATTATATTGCTTTATTTTTAATCTAACCGTAATGTAGAGCTACTCATTTAACGAAAAGAATTTAAATAATATGTTGGTCATCTGTATTCCATCTCTCACCTCCTCATTGCGCTGGCTGCCAGTCAGTTCAATGCGTGTGCTGCGGCGATATATGGAATAATAGACCCTACTTATTTTTCCAAAGCCGCAGCTATCCACTGCGGTTTTTTGTTTCTATAACATTACTCCTCAGTCACTGCGGCGCTATTCAGACCATTTCTATGAGAAGAAATGGCATTACAACTAAGGAGTAACAAAATGAAAGTGCCAAGCGCCTATCTATGCGTGATTATCGTATCCTCAACCACACCTTTAGGGATCGTCTGGAGCAGCGAAAGCCTGTCGCCAACCATGGCAGTGCTATTACGAATGTGTATCGCCGCAGTGCTTGGCAGCATCTTATTAGTCGCAACTCGCATTCGATTACCAGTCAGTAAGCCAGCTTTACGACTCTATAGTTATAGTGGTCTAGGGATCTTTGGTGGCATGATATGTAGCTATTTAGCGGCGGGGTATATCGGCTCTGGATTAATGTCATTACTATTTGGCCTATCACCAATAGTCGCCGGTCTTTTTGCACAACGCTTACTCGGTGAAGCGAAATTTACGCCATTACGTTGGGTCGCTTTAGTGTTCGCTATTTGTGGACTAGCGATCGTATGTTGGGATAAATTATTGCTCAATGAACAGGCCCTTATCGGCATTGGGTTAATCTTGCTAGCGATGGTCATTTTTAGCTTTAGCGGTGTTGCGATCAAGAGCGTTTCGATTAACATTCATCCGCTTGCTACGACCTTAGGTGCACTTTACTGTTGTATTCCATTGTTCTTTATTACGTGGCTGTTATTTGATGGCAACATTAATACGAGTTTGTGGACGAACCGTTCAATTGGGGCTATTGTTTACTTGGGAATTTTTGGGTCGCTGCTGAATTACATCGCCTACTTCTTTATATTGCAAAGAACGTCACCGACCAGTGTCGCGATGATAACGTTTATCACGCCTATATTTGCCATATTGCTAGGCGCGCAGTTAAACAATGAATCAATAAATACCAGTACAATATTAGGCGGAGGCTTAGTATTAATTGGCTTAGGACTTTATCATTGGAAACGAAAAGCAGCTGATTAATATTAATTAATCCACAGTGTCATATTAGCAATATAAGCTAACAAGGATGTAGAGCAACAAACGGCTCTTCATCTCACTCATTGAATCGTATTTTTTATGAAAGGGTAATTATGAAATTTCCATCTGTTTTGATAGCACTTATCATGAGCATTTCCGCCTGCGCTCACGATAACAACGGCAACAAGCAGCGCACAAATACCATTCAAGCACAGCAAGCGCCTTATGTTTTACTTATTTCTATCGATGGCTTTCGTTGGGACTATATTAAAAAGTACCAACCTAAATTTTTATCTCAATGGGTTCAAGATAGTGCTCAGCTCGATGGCTTACGTCCTTCGTTTCCTACCAAGACGTTTCCAAATCATCTCAGTATTATCACCGGATCATATCCGCAACGTCACGGTATCATGGCCAATCGATTTTATGCACCAGACCTTAATAAACACTATTCATTAAGTAAACCAGAAACGGTGCTTAACCCAGACTTCTACTTAGTTGATCCGTTATGGGTACTGGCAGAGAAGCAAGGGATGCGAACCTCCAGCTATTTCTGGCCTGGTTCTGAAGCTACTATTTCCGGTTATGCTCCAAGTGATTTTATGCAATATGATCGCCATACCCCTCACGCGCAGCGAATTGCAAAGATTATCCAGTGGTATCAATTACCGCCAGAAGAGCGTCCACACCTGACCACGATGTACCTCAATGAAGTTGATGCGGCTGGTCATGATTTTGGACAAGATTCACCTGAATTAGTCCAAGCATTGGATAAAGTGGATAACACGCTAAAGTTACTATTCCAAGAGCTCGCTAGATTACCGATCGACATTAATATAGTACTGGTATCTGATCATGGCATGGCTCAACGAAACCCTGTGGATTTTGAAAAGCTTCCTAGTTGGCTACCACAACACTACGATTTTCAAGGCGGTGGCCCAATCGTTCATTTGTACGATACCAAAGGGACTAAGAAATCTCTGATTGATACCACTGCAACATTAAACAAACTCGCCAAGCACTACCAATGCTATCAATACCAAGACATCCCGAAAAAGCTCAACGCATCCCAATCGAATCGTATTGGCGACATCACTTGCTTGGCCGATAAAGATTGGGCGATTGGATTACATTCACACTCAGCGATAGGCGACCATGGCTGGAGTCAATTTGACAGTACCGATATGGATGGAATATTTTACGCCAAGGGGCCTGCATTTAATCACAATGTCACATTACCTGTCGCAGAAAATATTCACATTATGCCAATGCTTGCCAACATTCTCGGGATTAAGATTGAACACGCTATCGATGGTGATGCAAAGGTATTAGCACCATTGCTAAAGCACTAATCAAATGCCAATTATCATCGAGTAATGGCCATGGCTTTTTCTAAATTATCGCGTAAAGTTTGATGTTTTTTATTCAGTAAGAAATAGACTGGCAACTCCATTAACACCGTCGATGAAGAGTATTTATCCTCCGGCACATTTAGCGTACCCATCGTAAATTTACCAACACTCTGTTCCATTAAGATCACATCAAAACGAGCTGCTAACAGCATCTTGACTAAGTTAGGCCACTTTGTCACGCCAGCATATGTTTTGCCTTGTGCGGCAATTTTTTCAATTTCATCCCAGCCTTTAATATAACCAACCTTATACTTTTTAAGGTCATCCATCCCTTTAATACTAATGTCATTACCGGTCAGAAAAAAACCTACCACTTTTAAGCTCGTCACCGGTCCTTTGACCATAATAATATTCTCAAATTGTTGGGCTTTCTTCGCTGTCACCGCAAAATCACCGTCCATATTGCCGTTATTAACCTCTGTTAAGCCGCGTAGTCGTGGTAAAAACTGAAAAGTCGGCGTAAAGCCAAATTTTTTAACATGCTCATTGAGACGGGCGAAAAAATCAGAGTGGGGTAAGTACTCAACAGGAACAGGAGTACAAATATTTAACGGAGTTGCACCAAATGCATACCACGAAACGATAACCAATAGTAAAAATACAAACTTACACATCAATTGACCTATTAAATAAAAACAGCTTTCAATCCTTTTTTACTACTTCCTTTAACACAGGCTTAATACTAGCTTAATGATTACGCGTTTCAAGGTTAAACAACCATTTTGAGCCATTGTAACTAGTGTTCACGCCTTACTAACCCTGCTGAACTAGCGTGTGATTAGATTATGAAATAAGTGATACTTTTTTCGCAATGTGATGAAAAAAAGCGCATAATCTTGTCATCAGAAAAATTAAAGGAATGGGGATGTTTAACACCTCTGCATTCCTCTAATTTTTCTGAGGATAACCCCATGACAACAACCATTCCTAACATCGTTATTATTGGCGGCGGCGCTGGCGGACTTGAGCTAGCAACGCAATTAGGACACAAACTAGGACAGAAACAACGCGCGAACATTTTATTAATCGATAAAAATCGAAACCACATCTGGAAGCCCTTGCTACACGAAGTAGCCACCGGTTCTCTCGACTCAAATTTAGATGGTGTTGTTTATAGCGCGCATGCGGCTAAACACGGCTATCGATTTTTGCTCGGGACATTTTGTGATTTAGATAATGATAATAAAACCATTACCCTAGCCGCACAAATAGACACCGATGGTCAGCAAATCTTACCGTCACGTGAAATACCCTACGATCAGCTTGTTATTGCTATTGGCAGTGTCAGCAACGATTTTGGCACGCCGGGTGTTAAAGACAATTGTTACTTTCTCGATTCACACAATCAAGCCGACCGCTTTCATCGCGCACTGCTCAACAGCTTCACTCGTGTTCACCAACAAACACAATCAGGTGAGCTTGATATTGCAATTGTCGGTGGCGGCGCGACAGGCGTCGAACTATCTGCCGAGCTTTACCATGTCGCAGACTTACTCAAAGTCTATGGTCTAAGTAATATGAACGCCAGCAAGCTCAATATTCATCTGATTGAAGCAGGCCCAACGATTCTGCCAGCACTGCCACCGCGCATCAGCCAGAGCGCCAAAAAAGAGCTGGAGAAAATTGGCGTTAACGTGATGCAAAATACCCGCATCAGTGAAGCAACAGAACAAGGCTTTGTCACCAGCGAAGGCACGCTAATAAACGCCGATTTAATGCTCTGGGCCGCTGGTGTAAAAGCACCTGACTTTGTCAAAAAACTCGACTGTTTCGAACTTAACCGTGCCAATCAAATTGTGGTGAAGCCAACGCTAAAAAGTACCACCAATGATGACATCTACGTTATCGGTGATTGTTGTAGTTTCGCCCTTGGCGATGGTAAGTTTGTGCCACCACGCGCGCAATCTGCCCATCAAATGGCGAGCTGCGTCGAAAAGAACATCATTAGCCAGCTCAACGGCAAAACACTGCGTGACTATCAATACACCGACTATGGCTCATTGGTTAATTTATCTCGCTTTAGCACCGTTGGCAGCTTAATGGGCAACCTCACCAGCAACAGCATGTTCATTGAAGGGAAAATAGCAAAACTTGTTTACATTTCACTGTATCGGATGCACCAACGCGCGATTCACGGCACCTTCAGAACAATTGCCCTGTGGTTCGCCGAAAAGATAATGCGCGTGGTGCGCCCACGGATGAAGCTTCATTAAATAACTAATAACAGTTACTTTCTTTGGTGACTCAAAGAAAGTGACGGGTGTGCATAACATTCAGTAAAACAGGGAGTTCTCCCATTAATCAGCACATCCTATTATCAGACGACTTCCAAGGGGCATCGTTTTACTCTGATGTCATTGGAATGCGTCGATGCATCTATAATCTATCCAGTATTAGGTTGCGGGCAGGCTCTTTGATATAATCAATTCAAATCAGTTACCAAGAATCCTATTATGAGTTATATCCCGCTAGAAGAGCATCACAAAGCTTGGGTTTTTCGCCATCAGAGCTGCCCAATCAGTGACGAAGATAAAACCAAAATCAAACCAATGGAAGCACTGCGCGCAACCACCTTTTGGAATGCCTTTGTCAGCAACCAAGTTGACCACCCGGACTTTTTTAAGAAAGGGGACTGGACATTTAATCCAAACACTTGGCTTGATCAAGGTAACTGGGAGCCTAACTGGGACAGTGATAATAACGATTTGCCTGAACTCATTTTAGAGCACCTTAACTGGCCAAATAATACCATCGTGTATTACTGTAATTCTCGTCACCACGTCATCGAAACAACGTGGGAAGTGTTTAAACGTTGCTGGAAAAACTTCCTGTTTATGGATGATGGTCCAGTATTAGTTGGTAAGAAACGTGATCAAGTCGTGCAGTTCATGTCTAACGGCACATTTAGAGTCGGCTCAAAAGAAGCATCAAACCCGAATAAAAAGATCCAATAATGCCAAATAAACAAAAGCTTCATCCTCGTAATCGCCACAACAGCAACTACGATTTTGAGGTTTTATGCCAAGCATACCCAGCATTAACGCCCTTTGTACGACCAAACCCTTACGGTAACTTGTCGATAGACTTTGCTAATAGCGACGCGGTAAAAGCACTCAATGGCGCCATTCTTAAGGCACAATATCAACTCGATTATTGGGATATTCCCAAGGGCTTTTTGTGCCCGCCAATTCCTGGCCGGGTCGATTATATCCATTACCTCGCCGATTTATTAAAAGCCACCAACGGCAACAAAATTCCTCGCCGTGTGATGGGACTAGATATCGGCACTGGCGCCAGTTGTATTTACCCGATACTTGCTCAGCGTAGCTATCAATGGCAATTTGTCGCCAGTGATGTAGACCCTAAATCGATTGCATCGAGCCACAAGATACTGAGTAACAATGAAGGGCTCGCACAAGCGATAACCCTACGTTCACAACCTGACAGCAACCGTATTTTTGATGGCGTAATAGCCCCCGATGACTTGTTTGATATAACGTTGTGTAACCCACCATTTCATCAGTCACTTGCTGAGGCTCATCAAGGTGCAACGCGAAAGCGTAATAACTTAGGCACCAATAACAAAGGCCAAGACAAACTTAATTTTGGCGGTCAAAAAGCCGAACTGTGGTGTCCCGGTGGTGAATTATCCTTTATCAAGAACATGATTAAAGAGAGCAAAACCTATCGCGCGCAAGTGCTATGGTTTAGCTCGCTGGTGTCCAAAAAAGACAACCTAAGTCAGTTAAAGAAGAGTCTCAAAAAGGCCGGCGCCGTCGATGTAAAAGTCGTCAGCATGGCCCAAGGACAAAAAATAAGCCGCTTCATCGCCTGGACCTTCCTTGATCAAAGCGCCCAACAATCATGGTGCCAACAGCGTCTCTAACGTTGTAGATTAAGTGAAGTCAGCCGTTAGAATAGGGTTAACGTGTGGGGTGAAGTCAAAAAAGATCTTGGGTTCGGTGATCCGACTATAAATAGCGCATCGTGCAATATAACAAAGTCAGAATTTGGGTTTATTGAATGTCTGAGATTTATGTTGATAACCCACACATCCAACTCGCACTACCCCTTATAAACTACTCGTCGGATACCCAAATAAGGCTTTAAAGGTCGCTTTAATCCCTTTAGCCTTATACGCCATAGACAACATATGACGCCATTGATGAAAACTTATCGTAAGCGGGTTAAAGGTCTCAATTTGACCAATAATGCCATAGCGACAAGGCTTCTGTTGATCCTCTTCAACGAACGTCCCAAACATCTTATCCCACACGATTAATACCCCTGCAAAGTTACGGTCAATGTAACCGGGATTAATCGCATGATGCACCCGATGGTGTGACGGCGTATTAAAGACCTTTTCAACCCAGCCAAGCTTGCCAATAATTTCGGTATGGACAAAAAACTGAAAAGCGAGATTACAAGCGACGACCACTAATACCACCGTCGGATCGAAACCAAGAAGCATCATCGGCGTCCAAAACAGCCACATTCCAGCGAGCGGATACATCAAACTTTGTCGAAACGCGGTACTAAAATTCATGATGGTCGAACTATGATGCACAACATGAGCAGACCACAACCAATGGACATGGTGTGACGCGCGGTGAAACCAATAGTACAAAAAATCTTGCAACACGAAGGCAATAAAAATGGTCAGTGGATTAAGCGCAATCTCAAAAAATCGATACTCAAACAGCCAATAAAACAACGGCATTAACAGCAGCAATGATAAAGCGTCCGCCCCTTGATGCATTAAGGCTAACGCCGTATTGGCGAATGTATCTTTAAGCACATAACGCTGGCGATGTTTGAAAAATTCAAACGCAATACACAACACAAAAATCGGGCTCAACGCCAACAGAATGATTTCAACGTTCATCGCAATACCTCGCCAATTTCGCTAATCCACGACTGATGTCCCGTGTAATAATCATGTTGACCAGCCATGATGGCTGCCACCAAGGCGCGCGACAAGAAATGGTATAATCAATCAGGGTGCCTTCATCACAACGGTTGAACATGATGACACCTTGATGCTCTGACACTGGGCCTTTACCAATAATTTGATAACAAATATGCTGTGCATCTGCTGATATAATTTGCTCTAAAAATGTTTGACCATGTAAGGTGACTTGTCGGATAGCGCCTGCGCCGCCGATTGACTCGCCAGCTCTGGCCGGTACAGTTTGGCAAAACCGCCCATCAAAGAATCGTCCAAGCTGATCATGAGCCAATAGTAGCGCGAGTACCGCTTCACTATTTTCATTAACCAACTGATGTAATTTAATCGAAATCATCCGTTTACTGTCGCTGTTATCTTATTGAACAAGCCACAAGCATAAATAATTTTAAGATGATAAGCTTGCCACAGCGTGACAGTTTTTTATCTTTAAGTGACAGGAGAGACACTTTGTTGACCACTTCTCAGCCCTATTTTACCAGTGCCTTAAGCTTCCTTGAGCGTCGTGGGATCACATCTTCACAGGCGCTAGCGGCGATAAATTTCACCGAATTTAACGCCTACAAAAAGCAGCAACGGGTTCCCGCTGATCACTACTGTGCGCTGCTCGATTACGGGAAATTAGTGTTAAATGAACCATTTTTTGGTTTATTGCTGGGTAATGAAGTGCAAAATTCTGATTACGGTGTGCTGGGCTACGTTGTAGAATCAAGTGATAATTTAGCGACAGCGATTAAGCACTTACAAGCGTTTGACCAGCTCGTTGCTAATATTGGCCGCATCGAATTTCACATTAATCAGCAAAACGCGATGTTGCGCTGGACACCCAAACTCCCGTGCAGCGAGCAAACCGTATTACGCAACATGACCACCTGGCTGACCACCACCAAACAGCTACTTGGCGAAGAATTATTAACACAATATCCAACGCCAAATTACGTGGCGCTAACTCATCCGTTTAGCTCAGACCAGCAAGCACAACTGAGCGAAGCATTATGCTGCCCCGTTAAGGTCAATCAACGGTTTAACGAAATCGTATTTCCCAGCGCCTTACTGAGCCACACCTTTCGCGGTGACAACCCACAACTCCACCAGACTATGGTCGAGATATCACAACAAGAGTTGCTAACACTCGAGACCAACCTCGATATCAAAAGCGAAATAATCCAATTATTAGCCCTTAAACCAGACCTGCAAGATTGCACACTTGTGCAATTCGCATCGCTGTTTAATGTCTCGCCAAGAACGCTACAACGTCAACTCAAAACACACCACTGCCGCTTTGCAACATTGCTCGATAACGAGCGAAAACAACGCGCAATGCGCCAATTAGGCAACATCAGCTTAGGCGAACTCTCACTACAACTCGGGTTTAACGAACAAAGCTCATTCAACCGCGCCTTTAAACGTTGGTTTAACTGCTCACCACGGGCGTACCTCAACAAAGATAAAACTTAAATAGAGATGACCTTATTCATCGCAGCAACTGAGCTAAACGCGTATAATGCACCTTTAAACACAGTAATGACTCCGTAATTATGCACGCCGTTCAACGTCTTCATCAGTATCGTAAAAGCATTAGCACTCGCCCATTTAGGGCGCGTGGCTACAAAGTTGAGCGCTGTGAAAACTGTCGTATTTCGCAAAAATATTGTATCTGTCAACACAAACCAGATTGCAGTAGCAACGCCGCCTTTTTGTTATTAATGTGGGATGATGAAGTGCTAAAACCGAGTAACACCGGTCGCCTCATTGCAGATCTAATCGAAGACACCCATGCCTTTATTTGGCAACGAAAAGAGCTAGCGCCCGAACTCGAAGCGGTGATCAACGATCCTCAATATCAGCCGTTCGTGGTCTTCCCACAAGATTACGCCAGCGAAAGCCAAACCGTCGTTAATGACGTGCCAGTCCTTGATAATAACAAGCGACCGTTATTTATATTGCTCGACGGCAGTTGGCGTGAAGCCAAGAAGATGTTTCGCAAGAGTCCGTACTTAGAACGGTTCCCAGTATTATCGATTAACCTTGAAACCCAAGATGAGCGCTATCGCCTACGCAAAGCCAACGGCGATGACCGACTCGCCACCGCCGAAGTCGCCGCCCATGTGCTGCGCAGCTATGGCGAAACGGACAATGGAAACTTACTCGACCTATGGTTTGACACCTTTAGCCAGCAATACCAAGCCGGCGCCAGCCATCGCTATAAAAGCGAAATCGATGCCCTATCGTTGCTCAAAGTATTTAATGATCAGTAATTATTCGACCGTGCTGTTTTACATCGATTAATAACCAGCCTACAATGTACGGCAATACCGTACACAAAGGTGAAATTATGGAAAGCATTAGCGTCAACCAGTTTCGAGAAAACCTTAAAAGCTATGTCGAGCAAACTGTTAACGAGCACCAGCCGATCAAAGTGACACGTCGTGCCGGCGAAGATTTTGTCGTTATGAGTGCCGACGATTGGGAGCGGGAGCAAGAAACCCTACATATTTTACAAAACTCTAGCCTAATGAAGCAGCTCGCAGAATCCATGGCAACACATGAAAAAAGTAGCGGTTATAAACCAACAGAAGAGCAGTTAAATGAGATCGCTAGTTTTTGAAGGTAAAACTTGGCTCATTTACGAACAGCTAAGGGATAAAGATAAAAAATTGCACAAAGCGCTTTGCAGAACATTGAAAGAGATGCTGCGCGAAGAGCCGTCTATGGGGCTAGGAAAACCAGCGCAGCTCAAACACAACTTATCGGGATTGTGGTCAAAACGAATTTCTCAAAAAGACCGTTTGATTTACAAATTTGACGATGAATGTGTCTATATTTTTGCCATTGGAGGGCATTACGACCAACATTAGTAAGCGCAATCCCCTTATCCTATTGAAAAATTCGTCACTCAACCACATGTGACAAGCAACTGCTCACGCTTGAGTTCGACATAGTACGATGTCGCGGTGTAATACTTTTACGTGCTTGATAATCATCACTATAAAGGTGACTAATTCACCTCAGATAATCCGGAATCACCCAATAAATAGTTTACACAGCAACAATGACAAAAGTATCCAGTATACAAATTAGCCACCTTGCCCGTGGTCAACGTAGTGATAGAACGATAGATCACATCCAACGAAAAGAATAACCAACATCACGATGGCTAAGGCGCATTTGCTGATTGTTGTTGCATTGTTTTTCACGCGGCCGCTTATCACCAAATAAAATACCACGAGCGACAAACACAATAGTGGCAACCCCATGATGATAAACGTCATTCTCATGGTGAGATCATAATCAGTCAAGTAGCCGTCAGGAAAGCCAACATCTTTTACGTACTCAATATATCCGATGATACACATGATCAATGCGGCCACTGCTACGCCACATGAAATTGCCGTTCTAATACTCATCTTTACCTCACTACATCGGTGTTTGCAGTAAGGCCATCATGTCATTGGCGGATAAGTTACTAATGCCATCGGTGCCTTCAAGCAGGCTATTAGCTAGGTCGCGTTTATGTTGATGAAGCGCGACTATCTTATCTTCGATGGTGTTTTTAGCGATTAATCGATAGATGGTCACCGGCCGTGTTTGCCCCATTCGGTGCGCGCGATCTGACGCTTGGTCTTCCACCGCAGGGTTCCACCATGGATCCATGTGGATCACATAATCCGCCGCCGTTAGATTTAGTCCTGAGCCACCAGCTTTTAAGCTAATTAAGAAGACATCCCCTTTCCCTGCCTGAAACTCGTTGACCGCTTTGGTACGTGCCTTTATGGGCGTTGAGCCATCAAGATATTGATAGCTAATGCCCTTGGCATCGAGATGGTTCTTAAGAATTTGTAAATGACCAACAAACTGACTAAACACTAACGCTTTGTGATTGTTCTGCACCAACTCACTCATCAAGTTATCAAAGGCTTTTAATTTAGAACCAGGGATAAGTGAGCCCGGCATCACCAATGACGGATGACAACAGGCGCGACGAAGTTTCATCAGTTCGCTGAGCATCTTGATATGGTGTTGGCCCTGCGCGATATCCCCTTGCGAGAGGTTTTCAACCGCTTGTTGGCGCAGCGCCTCATACAACACAATTTCTTCTTCCGAGAGCTCAACCGAGACATTAATTTCGGTGCGCGAAGGCAACTCAGTTAACACCTGATTTTTCATTCGGCGTAGGATAAACGGGCTAATTAATTGACGCAGTGCTTGATTGGCGCGAATAATCGCCCCTTTGTCAGACTCTTTGGTATTTTCAATCACCCCAGCAAAACGTTTATGGAATTGTTTTTGACTGCCTAATAAGCCCGGATTAATAAAGCGAAATAGCGTCCACAATTCGGTCAGATTATTTTCAATCGGCGTGCCGGTGGTGATCATCTTAAAGTGCGCAGACAACCCCATCGCCGCTTGGGTTCTTTTCGCCAATGGGTTCTTCAAGGCTTGGGCTTCATCCGCCACAATCGATTGCCATTTAACCTTGGCCAACCGCTCCCCTTCACGCTGTAAAATACCATAACTACAAATGACCAAATCAAACGCGCCGCACTCATTAAGCAATTGCTCGCGCTTGTCGATATCGCCACTTTCGCCAAACATCTTAACCTTGAGGGTTGGTGCAAAGCGTTGTGCCTCTTGCTGCCAGTTAAAACACACTGATGTGGGTGCTAACACCAGTGTTGGCCCTTCGCTCGCGCGTGACAGGATCACCGCTAGCGCTTGTAAGGTTTTCCCCAGCCCCATGTCATCCGCTAAACAGGCACCGCCGCCCCAAAAGGCCAATCGGGACGCCCAATTAAAACCATCGACTTGGTAGTCACGCAACTGGGCTTGTAAGGTTGATGGCAGCTGCGGTTCAAAATCTTCTGCTTGCTGTAAAATATCACGCTGACGCTGCCACGCATCGAGGGTTTTTAAGCGCATCCCTTGGGTCGCGCTATCGATAAGCGGACTAGCCAGCGGATGGAATTTACCATCAACGGTTATCTGCTCTAGGGTTTGCAAACGCTTACGCAGTTCATCGGTCAGTGACAATATTTGGCTGTCATCGAGCTGGATAAAACGTGACGTTGATTGTGAAATTAACGACATCAATGTCTTAAGTTCAACGATACGATCTTCAGCGACTTCTAACGTGCCTTCAAGGCCGAACCACTCTTTTTGCTTGGTGATACTAAGTTTTAAATGGTCACTGCCAAGCTTTGGTGAGAGTTTAAACTTCTTGCCCTTAGGCCATTGCATCACCACATCGAGTTTGTGTTCACTATCAATATTTTCATTGCTAACGCAGGCTTGCTCTAACTGCTCTAATGCAAACAGCGCGTCATCTAAGCGATCACTGACCAAACGACAGTCAATCATTTGCTCGAAGCTCGGGCATTGCTCGGTTAATAGTTGAAGTTGACGTTGTTCATGCAATAGATCACGGGTAGTACTCACGCGCTTATCGTTAACTTGGGTCGCAAAGGTCACCAAGCCTAATCCTGGTGACAGTTTAGGGCCGTCTTGACCCAGTGGCTCAACGTGGCAATCAAACATTAGCCCTTCACCGGCCGGCTCAATATTAATAAATAATCGCTTGTCACTCATCACTGTATCGACGCCGGTCTCAATACCTTGCAAATCTGACTGAATGTTTAACATCGGTGCAATCGCGCTAATACTCTGTAATACTTTCTCTTTAGCCCCTTGCGGCACCACAATGCCACCTTCGCCAACGATACTCGCAATTTGCAGATGTTTCGGATCAAAACGCGTCAGCCAATACACATAACTCGAATGCTTAGTCAGCGAGTAGCTCCATTGACTGCTATCGACATCGCTCGGAATATTAGCCATGCTCAATAAGAAGCCGTCGCTGTTTTGGGTGATCAGCAATTCAGGATCAACCCGTTCAATCACAACCGCTTGCTCTAAGTTGTCTTCAACATAGATATTGTCCATGCCAACGGCCGCATTAAGGGTTTTATAACCACTGAGCTCATAATATTCACGGCCATAATAACCGCCGTCATTGTGGCGCGTAACGGTCTTGCATAGCTCTTTGTCCGCTTCAGTCAAATAGCTAAAACTGTCTATTTCATTGCTAAGTCGTTTAAGCGCTACCGTGCGCCCTTTCGACCAACCTTGTTTACCGCGCTTTTGTTCTTTGGCTTCAAATGACGGATCGTAAATATGGGGATAAAACAGCCAAATTAATCGCGTTTCCTTCTCTTCAACCGGCGCATTTGACGGCGCGCTTTGATCCAGTGCGATCAATTGTTCTAGGGCCAGCGCCCACGATTCTTTACGTACAATCAATCCGGCAATATCGAGCCCCATAACGGCTGGCTTCACTTGAGCGCTGCGCCACGCAAACAATATTTGATGGGCGATTTGTGCAAATAGCGCATCCCCCATGTCACTAAAATATTCGGCCGCGGTTTCAAGCGCACTCACAAAACGCGGACTCGGTCGCTCGTTCGCCCAATGCAAACATAGCGAACCAATGAGTGTCTGGAGTTCGCCAAAATAATGATGATGGGTTGGGTTGGGATCGAGCAATACAAACTGCGAGGTTTTTCCCATCAGGATCATCGCGAACTTGCTTAAAATAAGATACGTCGCGCGGTGATGATTCTCTAATTTGTTATCACTAAATTGATGTTCAATGTCTTTGAGCAATACACCTAGTCTGCTCGGATCGGCATCACTCCCTAGTTGTAGCAATGCAAAGCCATAAAACAGTCCCAGCGTGCCCCCGATATACTGCTTTTTACGGCGGTTTATTTTGTTCTTGGCTTTAATCGCCTGCTCAAAGAAAAAGACACTATCGTCAGGCTTTGCCTGCAAAAACATCAGCGCGCCCTGAAGCTGTAGCGCATAGCTAGAATTAGCATCGCCGGCTAGCAATGACGCGGCCAAATCAACACGGTTCGATAGCACGTACTGCTCCACTAACAGCTCGGTTAAATAGCCCCCCGGTTGCGATACAACCACTTGCTCGAGTAATTCGACCACCTCAACATTGCATCGCATCGCATCACGCAATTGATTTAGCAGTGTCGCAAATGCTTGATATTGCATGGGTGGCGGTAGGCGAGAAAACAATGTTGGTTCAAACGGGTAGAAACACAACTCAACCAAACAATGGTTAAGCTGATGATCAATAATTTGTGGGTTTTTATGCGCCTCTAACAACTCATTACAGATATCAAAGCGATGATAGTAAAAGTGGTCGCGAATAATGCGCTGCCTATCGCATAGCTCAGGTGTCGCCCAATGCATAATTTGCTGCACCGGCACCACCCGCTCTGCCGCATCGCCTATTTCTTCATAGCTGCCATCTTCCGCACATCGGTGACAGAGATAATTAGCCAGCAATGGATTAATCGACATCCCTTTACTACTAACATCAATTAACCCTAAATCAGCGAGTTGCTCACGCGCTGCTGGCGTAAACGCTTGCGTTAGGTTTACATGGTTGAAACTATCCAAGCGCCCAAGCTCAACCAGCACCGTTTTAAATTTGGCTTGACCAATCTTTTTATAGATAACCGCCAATATTTGCAGCAACGCTTGATGACCATCATCACATTGCTGATATAGGCTGATTAAACGACGGATAGCCGCCTGTGTATTAGTAACAAATGACATGGCAAATACAGTGACAAATAAAATGAAGTGTATAGTAGCTAACCGCGTAATAAAAGGATCACCGCGCACTATTCGGCTGTTAATAATTAATCATCGTTGTACAGTGAAATGAAAATGTCATAACATAATATTTATTGATCTAGAACAAGGAAGTTACTGTGGACAATCGAAGAATACTATTAGTAGATGACGTCGCCTCAATGCGTGATGTTATCAAAGCCTTTCTCCATTCCGGCGGTCATACTCAAATAGACTCAGCATATGACGGTGTTCACGCTCGCCAACAAATCAATAATCATAATGATTATGCAGTGATCATTTGTGATCTTGAAATGCCAAAGATGAACGGCATCGAGCTACTGCAATATGTCCGCACACAACACCAACAACGCCACGTACAGTTTATTATGGTCACCGCCCACAATAATAAAGATAATATTAAGCAGGCGATGGTTGCTGGTGTTAATGACTATATCGCCAAACCTTTTCAACCTGATAGCTTAATTAAAAAAGTCGAAAAAGCGCTTAGTAATCGGATCAAATCAATCGTCGAAGAGTCAGAGCATCAAGCCTATGAGGAAATCGAGATTGAAATCGGTGAAGACTAAATTTTTTACTTGAGCCTCCAGTTAGTGGAAGATTTACCATAAGTTTGAAATTAACTTAATGGAGAATGCAATGGCAGGTTGCTGTGGGCACGATAAAAAATTTGATGGCATGAGCGCGGCGTACAAACGTATTCTGTGGTGGATAATCGCGATTAACGGCGTGATGTTTGTGGTTGAAATGCTCGCTGGTGTCAGCGCTCACTCCCAGTCCTTACAAGCCGACGCACTAGACTTTCTAGCAGATAGCCTAACTTATGGCGCCAGCTTATGGGTTATCGGTAAATCTATTTCACTACGTAGTAATGTCGCGATGGCGAAAGGCATTAGCTTAGTCATGATGTCCTTATGGGTATTGGGCTCAACCCTGTTCCAGTTTTTCATATTAACCACACCGGATGCTTTCACCATGGGGACCGTTGCAATCGCGGCATTCACTGCAAACTTAGTTAGTGTGCTATTGCTGGTGCGCTATAAAGATGGCGATGCCAATGTACGGTCGGTATGGTTATGCAGTCGTAATGACGCCATCGGCAACTTAATCGTATTACTCGCTGCCTCAGGGGTTTGGTTTACCAACAGTGCTTGGGCAGACTTAATTGTTGCGCTGATCATGGCAGGATTATTTTTCAGCTCAGCGTGGCAAATACTCAAACAAGCGCGTCATGAGAAATATACCAACGCACAAGAAAAGCGAGCGAGTTAGCAGATGGCTCAAGCAATGGTCGACTATTTATAATATTCGTTTATACTGCCGCGCTCAAACCAAGTATTTCAATTAGCGGAGTTCAATATGCACGACTTGTATTATAAAGGGCGCATCCATACCAGAGTTAACCACATAAAAGGCGGTTATAACACCAATCGCACCGTTAAACTTGGTTCAGAAGAAAATCCACTAACGCTAATTGTGACAAGCGACGAGCGCAATACAGAAGTTGCAGAGCTTGTGGCGAGTAATGAACTGTTTGCAGAAATTAGTGTTGATGCTAGCGCCGATGAGAATATCCTCGAGCTAACCGCTATCTTAAACAAACCGCAAACCACCACGTTTGAGAAGACACCAAACCGCAATGATCCATGTGTTTGTGGCAGTGGCAAAAAATATAAAAAGTGTTGTGCATAATA
>Ga0209291_1000707_pt1 | contig 31467 bp, 26 predicted proteins | sample GOMGulsemesocosm_FD_184633 | JGI IMG/M metagenome (GOLD analysis project Ga0209291, IMG submission 184633) | Methane-oxidizing microbial communities from mesocosms in the Gulf of Mexico - GOM9B Gulf of Mexico (SPAdes) (version 2) | ecosystem: Environmental > Aquatic > Marine > Cold seeps...
GTCGTTGGTTGATCAGTAAACTGATGAAAAAAGAAGGCTTGGTTAGCAGGCAATTACCTCAACATAAATATGCTAAAAATGAGAAGTTACACTTAGCTATTCCTAATGTACTAGGTCGTAATTTTAAACCTACAGTTCCCAATCAAGTGTGGTGCGGTGATGTGACCTATGTTTGGATTGGGAAAAAGTGGGCATATTTAGCTATTGTTTTGGATTTATATGCGCGTAAGGTAGTTGGTTGGTCTTTTTCAAACAGCCCAGATAGCGAGTTAACCAAGAAGGCACTTCGCATGGCTTTTGAGAGCCGTGGTAGACCTAAAAAACTGTTGTTTCATAGCGATCAAGGTTGTCACTACACCAGTAAAACGTTTCGACAACAGTTATGGCGTTACGGTATTCGACAAAGTCTCAGTCGACGCGGTAATTGTTGGGATAACAGCCCAATGGAGCGTTTTTTTAGAAGTTTTAAAACTGAATGGATGCCAAAGCCTGGCTATGATGGGTTTAGATTAGCATCTCAGTCGATTGCGAATTATATAAACGGTTACTATAACCGTTATCGACCGCATCAGTTTAACGGGGGGATGTCGCCAATAAACACAGAAAAAGAATATTTAAAAACCTCTAATTTGGTGGCCAGTATTGGTTGACCACTTCACATAGCACTCATACCTTTAGAAGCACCTGCTGAACTCAAACAGCTAACTGCATCTAACCTCAATCCCGCGCTTGTATTTATCAATCGATGACACTTTTCTCACGCCCTATATCTCCATAAAGATTAGATAAAAACAATGACTGAAACCGATTCAAACCCAGTAATATTATTTAAGAGGGGTGGCTTCATTATGCTGACAACTAAAAGACCACTTCAACAAGTGTCACTGAGCACTAAAAAATGCATTGATCAAAGCTGCAATGCATGCATAAAGGCGAAAATCAGCCAAAACAGCCGATGCTTATATCCATCAAAACTGACTCTGCTTTAGTTTAGACGCCGCTTCTAACCAGCTTACAGAACAATATCAGCGACAAAGCTTACTTGCACAAAAAAGCCCCGAGATAAACCGAGGCTTAAGCGCATAATTTAAATGGCGGGAAGGGAACGTCGAACAGACTCTCTAACCTAATATTTTTTAAATAATTAAACATTAAAAACATCAAAGCAGTGTTACTATAGCGAAAAGTCATCTGCTTTCTCTAAGCAATAAAGGACGTTAATAACTCAACCCCGCCTAGAATTTGTGCACTTCAAACAAAATTGAATCATTTAACTGCTGCAATTCATCGTCACATGATAAAAAATCACTTTATCAGCACAATAAATCCATAATAACCACATTAAGTTAAACGATTGATCAATACCAAATCTCTCAAGCCAAAGGGGAGCATGGTTTAATAAAATACCTGACGTTATTATCTACCGTCGATAAGAACGTTGTGATCTTATTGAGTTCCATAAACTCATCCACTGCTTTTCTACACCCTTCGTAAGCACCATAATCATCAATTATAATGAAACCGCCGGGAACCACCTTGTCGTAAAGGTATTCCAAGCACACTTTAGTTGACGCATACCAATCGCCATCCAATCGTAGAATTGCTATAGAACCAACCTCTTCATGCTTACTTGGAAGAGTTTCTTGAAACCAACCTTTGTGGTAATGTGTATGCTCGCTTGGGTAGCCAATCGTATGCTCTAAAAGAGTCTTGTTTTCCTCTATAGAACCTGCGCCGCCCAAAAAATCATAAAAACCTGTAACTGGTTTTAAAAGCCCTGTATCATGACCTGATTTTCCAGTGTACTCTTTAACCTCATTACTAGCCTTCACTCCGTCAATTTTGGCATCCGGTTCACAGATATCTTGAAACGCGTCAAATAAGTGTAAATCTCTGCGTGTTTTTCCTTCACGAAGATTCGCTAATGCCATTAGACCTACTGCTCCACCTTTCCAGACACCGCACTCAACAAAAGAACCTCCAATATTATTTTTTTCACAATATCTAACTTGTTGGTACAAAGTTACCAGACCCTTTTTGATAGCATTGTATTGTTTTTTACAATATTAATACACTCAGAGGCTTTATGCTCTAGTTCGTAGAGAATTATCTCCTCACGGGGGGTATATCTAACAACATCAATTCCAATCCTATTTAAGATTTTCTTTATTATACGTTTCATGTGATTCCTAGACTTATCTTATATGCTAAGAACGAAGATTTTTGTTCTTTTGCCTCATAGCTCTGTATCATAATATATGATGCTCCCTTCTGTAATCTAAAGCCTAACAATCAAAACCATTTATTAGGACGATAAAGCTATAATGAGGGCCTGAAGTTAAATTGACTAGCCAGCATACCACACTGATGTTTATACATCTATTTACCATTAAAGGTATGAATTTCAACCTAAATTTATTAATATTCTAGAACTCAGAAGCTATATGAAAATAAATAAAATACTCCTTGGACTTTAAATTATTATATTCCAAAATAGCGAACAACTAACGAGACATAAATTCATGAATAGAAAAAAAATAGCCATTTACGTCTTGAACAGTATTATAGGGAGCATAAAAAACCCCAGCTACGCTCTAATGAGACTAAAAATATTATTATTTGGCATGTTTGTTAAAAAGCCAGTAATGAATAGCACGACTCATCATAAGCGATTATTTATGAGCGGATTTTGCTTTATGCCTGATCTTTCAAGTATAGAGGTAAATAACTTAAAAATGTTTTTCTTTGAGAAGCATGGAGTTAGTGAGCCTGAATATATGCTGCAGTCTAAACAAAAGGGATTAATCCGCTCCCAAGGTTTGTATTCTAAAGCAGACACGAACTGCCCGATGGCAAAAGTTGCACGATCTGAAACCGTTATGCAGCTGGCCTGTGATTATCTTGGGATACCTCAGGAAGAATTGTATTTTAGTGCGAATATTTGTGTTTCCCTGGTGGTTAATAGTAACGAAACAAGACAACCGGATGGAGCTGATGCTGCATTTCGTTTCCACAGAGATGCTGATTCATATCGTTTCATTAAGGCTTTTGTTTATTTAAATGACGTTGTTTCTGACGGGGATGGACAACATGAACTGTTTGAGGGTAGTGCCTTAACATATAAAATGCCATTGGCTCTTAGATTATTCAAACGCTATACACATGAACAAATAGAAAAACATATCCCAACCTCTATCTATACGCCAATTTTTGGCAAAGCAGGCACATTTTTCGTAGAAAATACGACTGGATTTCATCGTGGTAGCCATGCAGTAAAATCGCCAAGAATAATGCTCTCACTAGCTTTCGGTTCAAAAGATTACTTTAAACGATACTCGCATCATGTCCATAAAATAATAGCCAGCAAAAACTAGCTATAGAGATCAAAAACAGGCGATGACAACAACCTTTAAATATGCTTGAAATTAATTTATTACAGTAGAGTGGAGATGATCTATTTATTTTTCAGTAAAATAAAGCTCCACCTTTTTTTGCAAAAAATATTTAAAATTGATACTTGTATAGCTTTATGTGTGCTACTTTTTTAAGTGCTATTTAGGAACGCGTTCCTTAAAGTAGGTTTTTCGCTTGAGTGTCATATAAACAATTATAGTTTCTTGCTTTGCTTCTATAGAGTTTATCTGCACTTAAGTGCTATAGCTGGAAAAACTTTTTTGGACTTATTACCAATGGCCGCACAATATTCAAACAAGCAGTTTTTCAGAAAAACACCTAGCCAGTATTTAGCACGGTATTACGAGACTAACCAGATTCAACTAGCAGTTGATTTTAACGAATTCAAAGAAACCACTGTTGAACCGATACAAGAAGCTTCTAATGCATCGGCTGATAGCTAGAAAACTACTGCAGAAGAAATACTTCAGCAATCCCTCCGAAAAAAAACAGTGCTCATAAGTAGAATTATCTCGTAATATGAACACAGGAGATTCTGCGTAAAATATCACGTCATACCGATAGTCAAATAATGGCAATTCTAAAACAAGCTGAAGCAGGTAGCCCTATACCTGAATTATGCCAAGAGAACGGCATGAGCTCTGCCTGATTTTACAAATGGCGTTCAAAATACGGTGGAATAGATACCTCTTTAATGGCTGATTAAAAGAATTTGAAAAAGAAAACCGCCGTCTTAAGAAAATGTGTACTGATGAGCACCTCAAAGCTGAGATCGCTCAAGGGCTTTACGAAAAAAGTGGTAAAGCCATCCCTGCGTAAGGTGATGACACAACAAGCAGTTACTTTAAGAAGAGTATCTATTAAACAGGCGTGTCTCGCATTTGGTGTCGACCAAACCTCCTACCGCTACCAAACCAAGCTTCAGTCAGAGAATCAGACAATAGCTAGCTGGTTGATTAACTTAACCGATGATGAGTCAGACTGGGGCTTCGGACTATGTTTTCATTATTTACACATGTAAAAGGGTTCAATTGGAACCATAAGCCGTAAGCGTGCCTAACGTATTTATTATGAATTAGCCTTAAACTTTGAACACGGCCTCGCAGGCGGCTAAATAGGCATAAGCCTGAACCCTTAAAGCAACCAGTGCGTAAGAATCAGGTTTGATCAATAAACGTCATACATGATCAGCTGTCTTATGATCGTAAATATCGTCTTTTAATTTAATCGATGATTCAAACGAAAGGGTCTGGCAATGGACTCAGAGTTTCCATTACCTTCCATATGAGTAATAATATGCCTGAATCAGTTAATTGAACGACGTGGTAAACCAAGTGTCATTAGAAGTTATAATGAACATGAATCTATAAGCCATGAGCACACCGAAGGGACACGTAAACAAGGTCTCCGTCTGTAATATATTCAGCCTGGAAAACCTCAACAAAATGCTAATGTAGAGCGATTTAAACGTACAGCTAGATACCGTTGGGTTATTAAGCACCTCTTTGAGACATTATATAAAGTACAAAGCTATGCAACGACCTGGTTATGGTTTTACAATAACAAACGACCACATAAAGCCAATGGAGGCAAATCATCACTAATAGCTGCTTAACTTCTACTTTTAACAATGGTTAAAAAATGGATAATCATGCAGCTACACCCCGAAAGCAGCTATCGGCAAAGTCGTATAATATTTACAAAATCAATGACTCCGATTAACAGGCTACGTTTAGGATGACTGCTACCCAATTGATAAAAAGCGTGCGGAAAACAGCATACGACCGTTTGTAATAGGCCGTAAAAACTGGCTGTTCAGCGCCAGTCAAAAGAAGCGCAAACTTATATAGCATTATAGAGATAGCTAAACCCAATGGCCTAGAAGTCTACGCTTATCATAAATGACTCTTTATCCTATAATTAACTTCAAGTTTAGAAGTGCGCACTATTAATGTATATTTACTCACAATTAGTAAAATATTCCAAAGCATTATCTATAACAGTTTGCTGTTTCTCACCCAATTCAACCCAAAGTGGCAACCTCACTAAACATTCAGCAGAAATAGATGTAATCCTCAGCTCACTATCTGTTCGCCCACAAACAAGACCTTGAGGTGAAGAATGCAAAGGTACATAATGAAAAACACATGAAACACCTTTATGCTGCATAAAGTCTATGAAACTAGAGCGATCTTCCACATCATTTAACAATAAATAATACATATGAGCGTTATGTACACGACCATCTGGAATAACAGGCCTACGAATTCGGCCTATACACTCCAACTCCTCGAAACTTTCGTGATAGTAAGACCAAATTTTCATGCGACGAGCCGTAATGCTCTCCGCGTCTTGCATTTGCGCCCAGAGGAAAGCCGAAATAATTTCCCCTGGTAAATAAGAAGAACCTACTCCAACCCACGTATATTTGTCTACCTGCCCTTTTAAAAAACTACTTCGATTTGTCCCTTTCTCACGTATAATTTCAGCGCGCTCCACAAGAGAAGACACATTAATTAGCAGTGCACCGCCCTCACCAGAAATAATATTTTTGGTTTCGTGAAACGAGTAACACCCTAAGTGTCCAATTGAACCTAAAGCTCTGCCTTTGTAACTTGACATAACACCTTGAGCGGCATCTTCAATCACAATCAAATTATAGTCATTAGCGATCTGCATGATGACATCCATATCACAAGCCACACCAGCATAATGCACGGCTACGATTGCTCGAGTTTTTGAAGTGATAGCCTGTTCAATCAGTGTTTCATCTATATTCAAGGTGTTGGGATTCACATCCACAAATACAGGTATTCCCCCACGTAAAACAAATGCATTTGCAGTAGACACAAATGTATATGACGGCATGATAACTTCATCTCCAGTGCTAATATCGGCGAGGATTGCAGCCATTTCTAGTGCTGCTGTACATGAATGAGTTAGTAACGCCTTATTACACCCTGTTTTCTGTTCAATCCATTCGCTACAAAGTTTCGTAAAACTTCCATCTCCAGAAAGTTGGCCCTTATTCTGGGCTGTAGAAAGGTTTTTATGTTCATTGCCCGTCAAAAAGGGCTTGTTAAATGGAATAGATATCATCTTTCACCAAAATTAAATTTATCTTACGAAAGAAGGACAATTCATGTCCATTATTCGTAGATAAAGACCATATTTCGTCCAATGGAACATCATTTCAGGAGGTAAGAAATAAATTGGAGCTTCGAATGCAAGTTAAGAACAGATATATAACATACAGATAATGTAGTAAAAATCCTTTTCTCACCTATATTTTTGCGGTGTTGAATTATCGCCTTCCATTCACAAAAACCTAAACCTTTTCCTTGCCACTCCGATTAAACACCAATAGACGTCTACTACGTTGAATTTTATCACAAAAAAATTCAACAATGCTCGCACTAAAATTTTCTTTAAGGAATTACTGTTTTTCATATAAAAAGTTCCAATCCACTGTTGATAATGTATTGCATCTAAATTCGAACCAACAAAGGATGAATATGGAATTACTCATTTTGAAAGCAGAAACTGTATTATCAGTAATTAAGAAATTCCCATTTTCTAAAACACTACTATCTCATGCCAGCAGTAGTCACTTCTTTAAGCCTCCTAATTTCTGGATGGAAAAACATCTCAATAAAGCGAAAACAATTTCTCCAGAATGAACAATACAAAAAGACTATTGTAAGACAAACGACACTAAATAATTGAATAGTGTTTATCATAAAGCCAAACTTTGAACTCATCGAATTCTCGCTGCGATAACATCTATCTAACACTTCTGGTTTATTTAGCCCCCCAACTGGGAAACTACTAACCCACTTCACCTTTCAGAAAAGGAGGGAATTGTGTTGTTGATAACCTAAAATTTCCTGAAATATTATCATAAATCCACCCATTGTTGATAGTCACTAAACCTCGTCTTGCAGCCAAGTAAGGAACCTATTTACTTGATAATCCCATGTATGTTTTTTATTGAATTTCGATATGCGCTTACATATGATTGAATACTGCTCTTCGTTCATACTCAAAACATTTTTTATTGCCTTGGCAACCCCATCTTCCGTCTCTTCTGGCATTGACAGTAATACATCTGCATATTCTGGACTAAGACCTTCAGTAAAGGTTGATATAACTGGTTTTCCATATCCAAGGTAATGCAAAAGCTTGGATGGATAATTGAGCTTATTAGGTTCGAAGGATGTCGGACGAGGATTAGCAAAAGCCATCGCAGATAAAGCCAATTTATCTAGCTCTGCTTCATTCACGAAGCCCAGTAACTTGATCCTTTGATCAACTTTAGCTAAGTTCTCCAATTCTTTGTTTTCACCTCGGCCACAGACCCATAATTGAATACCTTTATCAGAAAGAGAATGAAATGCACGGGCCAGTATAGACGCACCACCATGCTGGGTCAGCGCTCCCATATACATAAGGACCTTTATGCTGTCAACGTTCCCTGGATTGTCAGGTGTATTTACAGCAGGAACCCCGCCATCAATATGAATAGAAGGCGCAAGTGATAATCTTGATTGATGATATGACCAAGTAAGATAAACATAACCATCAGCTCCAAGTGGAGCAATACCATCAGCTACAATACATATCCATAGTATTCCCTTTTCTTTTCTAATTTTTTTTGCTACTAGAGTTGCAGAAGAGACATCACTCGGTTTTACTGCACAGGAGTATGTAACAAGATAATCAGGCCTATTTTTTGGGTCAGTTAAGAAACGTTTTACAACTCTAGATAATTGCCAGTATTGTGTCGTACTACGAATCAAGGGAAAGTTCATATAACTGACTATCGTGCCGTTCAAACCAGGAAGTAAATTAGCTTGTCCAGACCCAATCCACAACCGACCAAAGGGCCAAATACGCTCACTAGGGAATCCAATTACCTCTACTTTGTTACCAAGGTTTTGCAATGATTGAACGAAGCCCTTCTGCCAAAAAACTGATGCAGGGCTTGTCGCAGGAAAAGATTGCACAGTTTTTTCATCAAATATGCCGTCAAGCCAAAGGAATTTATAATTAATCATCAACATCAGCCTCCATAAGATTTAATAACGTATTCAAGTTATCTTTTGGGCACACGTAACTTTTATTCTTAGCGTTTTGACTAATAAAGTCCCTATTATGCTTACTACTAAGTAATGATTTTAGAATAGATAGCAACGCATTAGTATCACCAGCGGGGAAAATAAAGCCGTTATCCTGATCTTTAATTCTGTCATAGCCAGATCCAGTAGCATCACTCGATATGACCGGCTTACCTAATTGTAATGCCTCATCAACAACAATACCCCAGTTATCCTGAAGAGAAGGGACAATAACAACATCAGCTGACCGCATCAGCCAACTATGAAGATCATATTGACAAAAACCTAAAAACCTACAACGATGAGCGATTGCATAATTTCGCGCAAGATCTTGATAGGCCTCAATTTCAGGTCCATCTCCCTCAATCCATAGCACCCAATTTTCATCCTGAGTAATTTTTGAAACAGCTAAAAGTAAAGATGGAAGACCTTTCCTCGCAATCATCCTCCCACTAAAAAACAACACTTTTTTTGAATCAGCTATATCGACAAGACACTGCTCAGGAACTACTTCAGGCTTATCACTATTAATTCTTTTTATATCAATGACATAAGGAAAATCATGAGTTTTAAACGAAGGACATCCAGCAATAACTGCCGATTCATGACCTCCTCGACCACACACCAAAATTGCAGATGCATAGCGAAAACAATACTTCCTTAAACCCTCTCGAACAATCCACTTAACAAAGCTAAACTTTCCGGGAGGCCTTTTATTATTAAATTCGTCAACATATAAAAAGAAGCGTCGTCTAAAAACAAGGCAGAATAAAAGAGCAACAATATACTGAAACTTTGAGTACCCACACACGATAACCGCATCTGGCTTCGTTATAAAAATACGACGAACGACAGAAGCTGCAGAGGAAATAGCTCCCCATAAGCCCCGCCCAGATAAAACAACATTCTTATATTTTTTCTCTGGAAACCTTAAATAATCATGCCCACCATCAGGAGACCAATTTTTCATTTGAGTGTACATAATAAAAACATCTATTAGTGGTGACTCAGCAACCGCATTCCATAAGTCTGCTTTATAGTGCGTAGGTTCCAGCTCAATGGACATTACTAAAAATGGTTTAGCCTTAGTTTTTTTTGATAGTGACATGTTGAATTAATTCATCCTTTTAGAATTAACGTAGAATTAGGGTTTGATGTCTCAACCAAATGTGTACGATATTTTGGTCTGACACAACTTAACGGCAAAAAAATCATCGCATAAAGTATAATTTTGTTCGGACTAAAAACAGCACCGTTTTGTGCTATTTGAGCAAAAAATAAAAGAGTCAAAAATGAAGACATTTTCAATCGTCTCGCAAGAATATCAATTTTATATATCAAAAAAGTTAAATATACGATCCCAGGAAAGCCTGATATTGCGACAATATAAATCAAACCATTGTGGAAACCACCACTAGGAATTCGAGATTCATCTTTTAAACCAAATAGATAGTCATCAATGCGAAAGTCCAACAATACACCAAAACGTTGATATAAACTTAAACTATCGTTTATGCTTTTAACACGAAAAAGAAAATACTCAAAAGAATCTGTAAACATATAAGTAACAAATGTTAGGAATAAAATCATTACCAACATTCTAACTAAATTTCTTTTTGCAACAAATTGCTCGCTGAAATAAAAAATCAATATTATAATTGCATAAATAATAGAGCTTAAAGATTGAATGTTAAGTAATGATATAATACCGATAATAACAACTACAGAATTTTTAAAAAACAAACCATAATCTGCTTTTGAATTCACAGTCTCCGACATGTAAGTGGATATTACTTTAGATGTAAGCATATAACAGCCCACACAAGTAAACAGCACTATTGCAAGATAGCTTGGTTCCCCATACAGCAAATCATGTCGTGTAGCGGCTCCATTAACAGCTTCTCTGTAGCTAATATCTTTTTGTAGTATTTCAATAGAACTAAAATTCGTTATCAAACTAGCATTTTGTAATAGGAGCGTTTCTCGATTTAAAGAGGAAATTAAGCCAAGGTCTATAACGAGCATCAACAACGCTAAAGAAAAAACGGTTAATGCAGAAGCATACTTAAACACTTTTAACAAAAAGCCAGAACGATCAATAATAAGATTTGGCAAAATGGCAATAATTGAAGCATAAAAAATAATAGCAATAATTGTAACGACAATATCTGAAGAATTCCTACTTATGACTAAAGGCGCGTAATACCCCTCTATAACGATAGATATAGAAAATAATAGAACCGCAAGCAATGATACCGCCAGCTCTTTAAATTTTAAACCACTATAGCAAGTCAGATATGAGATACCCAAAAGCGCGAGGCACTGAAAAGAAAGGTAATAACTAAAACCTATTTGTATAAAAATTAGTGAGAGAGCAAATGCTATCGCTACAATTTTACTTTTCACATGCTTAATCACTAAAATCTTTGTCGATAATTTCAATTTATACCCTACTTTACTCTACCCAGAGTTCACTCCAAAACACATTTCAATTGAAATAAAAATAGCTAAAGTGCCTAAATCCCACTTATCAAAAAACAAAATGTACTTGGCTTATACTGATTCCATGATAAACAATCACTCAATTGAGTATTATATTTTCGTAGTAGAGCGTGCCTTTTTTGTACCACAACTTCACGAGCATTTGTATTATTAAACGTTCTTAGCCATTCATCCTACTAAAACAGCAATTTCATTTTTCCAGCTTATTAATGCCCGCCATCAATAATTCACTCAAGTCTCTGCATTTTGCAGCTCCACAAATAAATAATTGAACTTGTTATAACTTGATCTGAGTACTGTTCAAGATCTGGCCCACCATTATTAGTTTGTAATCAAATAGCTAATATCTGCTTTAACTCAGCGGGCTTTTAAGGACAAAATGGATTGTAATTATTAGTAAAGGCAAAGTTTAGCTTTTATTATGAATATTATTCAAACTATGTGCTCTTTTGTGAAATCAGGTAGAGGCTTACACGGATACATCACATCGCATGTATTACAAAGCATTTCATCTTTATGAAAAGTCAAATCGCCATGACATTCAGGGCAACATAAAATATCATGCAAATCAAAATCTTTAAGTCTCTTTGCTCGACGACATGTATACCAACGGTTGAGAATACTTAATCCATATTTCCGCCAGCCTAAATCACTTTGTAAGTAGCTTTGTTTGTCCTCCCCTACTTTACTATCTGAGTTGATTTGCTCAATCCACTCACAAGAAACATCTGGATTATGAATTTTAAACTCTATAAGTCCATCCCAAAAAAATCTGACATGGAACATGTCGGGTCGTTCAAAGAAAAAATGCTTCCATTTCGAGTCACCTGTTAAAAATTCAAGGCTTCCCAAGAAGGGGTCCTCAATAGGCTGATCTTTTTTATGTATATGAAGAACCCCATTAACAGACATAATCTCAAGGCAGTGAATGTTATAGGGAAACAAACGCTCAAATATTGCATTTGGAGTCTCAATGTAGCCAGCTTTACCTACCCTCTGTAATTCGATAAGAAACTTCTCAGGTTCAGACATGTGCTCAAGTATATGTGAAGCTACAACAAAATCGAATGCTTTATTTTTAAAAGGCATTTTTTGTGCGTCACCAAACACAGTAGGCCTATCTATCATCATTGATGCCCCGCATCGATGCTCAGCGCCTGTTAATCTATCAATGAGTACATCTGACCGTGGATATGGCGTTCCCCCACTACCAACATCAAGTACTAGCCCAACTTTTTTTACTGGAAGCTGACTCTTTCTTAACGCCCATAAGACTCTTCTAAATTCAAACATAACTAAAGATCATCCCTAACAAAGCCACTAATGTATTTTTTAATCTAATACAATACAGAAACATTACCTATTTTTATCCTTTTCGATTTAATGGCTTAAAGCCCAATTGCAAATTATTTATCAGACGTATTTAATATTTTTGCTAGTTGAAATGCAATAAATGCTTAAGGATTTTTTACTATAAATTAACGAATCAAGGAGCAGACAACACGTCCTGCAGCTCCCTTGTGTATAGGTAAAATTATGGATATTTATTCTTCATACCCTCGGCAATTCTTTTGCAAATGTATACTCTGAAATCCAGTAATAAGAGATGGATAACATCTAAAACAATATCATCCCCCAGCATAAGTACCTTATTCTGAGCTGTAGATGATTTTATGTTTTTGCCCGTCAAAAAGGACTTTTTAAATAGAATAAATATCACCTTCCAGCAGATTTTAATTTGTCCAACGAAGGAAAAATAATTTATGTCAATTAATTGTAGAAAGGACCATATTTTGTCCAATGGAATGTCATTTCAGGGGGTAAGAAGTAAAAATGGAGCTTTGAATACAAGTTAAGAACCGGTATATTTCGTGCAGATATTGTGGTGTGAATACTCTCTTCACCTATATTTTTATGGTGCTCAATAATTGCCTTCCACACACGCATACCTAAACCTTTTCCTTGCCACTCCGAAGCTACGGCGGTTAGATGCCAATAGACCTGACCTTCGTTGGATTCTACCAAGAAAAATGCAACAATGCTCCCATTTAAAGTCACTTTCAGTAATTCTTGTTTTTCGTATAAAAAACAATTTTCAATCCACTGCTTATAACGTATGTCACCTAAATTTGAACTCAAAAAAGGATCAACATGGAAACGTTCATATTTAAAAACAGAAGCTGCAATATCAGCAATTAAAGGGACTTCATTTTCTAAAACACTACTTACTGCTAACTCACTCTCATGCTCAGCAATAGTCAATTTCTGTAAGTCGTTAATTGTTGGATGAAGAACCGTCTCAATGAAGCGAAAACCATTTTTTTCCAGAAGGCAAGATTCAAGAAGTTTATCGTGAGGCAAACGGCACGAAATCATTGAATAGTTATTATCATAAATCCAAATTTTGAATTTATCAAAACCTCGCTGCGATAACTTACCATCCAACACCTCAAATTTATATAGCTCTCCTACTGAAGAGCCAAGAACATCACTATCCCACTGCACCTTTCGTAATGCTAGAGATAACGCGTTACTTTTAATTTCAAAACTACTCAAATAAATTTCCCATTAAATATGCGTCCAGTGATTGATATGGAACTAAATTTCATCATAAACCCAAGCAAGGAACTTGGAGACTTGATACGTCCATGTATGCATTTTATTGAATTCGAAAATAGAGTGACATAGTGTCGCATGTTCTTTTTCATTCATACTCAATACATTTTATTACATTAGAAACGCCAGCTTCTGACTCTTACGGTATTGGCAGCGATAGCTTAAGGAAAACCTGTCAGACCATCAATACAAGCAATAAGGATATCTTTAACCAACGGTTATTTAAATCAGCGGGGAAGGTTAACCGATAGCTGACGCCTTCATTTTCCAATAAATGTACGCTAATACTTCTTTTTTACCGTAAATATCTAACCCAAGAAGTGTGTAAACCTCTTTGCTGATATATCTGCCCTTCTTCTATCACTTTATAATGGATAGCATCAAGGCAAACAATCGGGTAGTGGTTACCTAAAGGGCGTTGTTGCCACGCTTTTAGTTCAGGGGTTAATTTTTCAGTCACCGCACTAACCATACCTTCAGCAATATTCATGCCGTCCATATCTTCAATATGCTTGTTAATATCACGATAGCTCTTACCCATGCCGAACAAGGATAATATTTTTTGATCAATTTCGTTAGTAAGCGCCGTTTGGTTCTTTTTAACGAGTTGAGGTTCAAAGCTGCCGACTGAATATTTAACAGTTTTAGAACTACTGCCATTTTTACTATTAGGTTGTTGCTCATTAGCTAAGGATGTTCTAGCTCTGCTTAAAGAGCTGCTTCACTTAGTTATTTGATCAGTTAGGTAAGCACACCGTCTTTACTGTTAAAGTTTTTACCTGATTAAAGTGCTTTAACAGCATCATCAAAGTTGAATTGATTAGTAATGTGTTATTCATTTTTTCTAGTATACTGAAATAACACAAGTTTTTAACACTACCAAAAACAACACATATCACAAAGTGAATTGCTACAATTTTACTCTTTACATGTTTTATGACTAAACTCCTGATCGAGAGTTTCTTCATATAACTCAATTTTTTGCACTAAAAACTCTAATCTACGTTTTGATTTGACTTTATGACTGTCATCAAAGATTGAATATAACCTTCAAATGTAAGCTTCGAAATATCTTGTGTTTGATTTTTTCTATCTACTAACTGATTACCATACCTTTCTCCTCTTTCAAGGAAACGTAATAAAGAGTGAGCTACTGAATCACTAGTAAACTCTTGAATTAAAAAACCATTTTCATTATCTTTAACTATATCCTTCGCGACACCTATATCCGTTGTAATAACGAATCTCCCAAGAGCAACACATTCATTAATCATCAAAGGTCCTGCATCTTCACGAGACGTTACAATCAGAGCATCAACCATTCCATAGATAGACAGTAATTGTTTTCGCTGCACAAAACCTAAGTCTTTATGGTCTACATAATCATCTATTTGAGAACAATTAAGAGTTTGATCGCCAATAGAGATTACATTCAATTTTTCTCTTAAATTTGGAATTTTTTTATTGAGTATTTTTATAGCATCAACAAACAAGTCACACCCTTTACGATACTCACTACTAGACCTGACCAACAGGCTCAGCTTTTGATTAACCAACCTTTCCCTCGAGCATATTTTCTGCGCATCAGTCAATGCTTTATTTTGCTCTCTAATGGATACAGCCCCAAGAGGGATAATCACAGATCTTCTTTCTTTCAATACCGCTGATTTTCCCCCATGTAATTGCATCGTGGTAGTCGGATAAACAACAACCGGGTTTATTTTAGCTGACAAGATGACTCTATTAGCCAACTCCTGCTTTATTTGGTTTTTCTTATAAGGAAGTGCTGTCGCGGGGCAGTTAATGCATTGATTTTCATAATTAGCACATCCCCATGAATAGTGGCACCCACCTGCAAGGAAGCTTTCATCAAGGCAAACAAATACAAAGGGGGCTTTTGGATAAGCTTTTCTTAGCATATGAATAGTTTCAAAACTAACAAACCAAGATACCCAATAAAAGATGAAAGCAGTAGGCATTTCATTACCTAATGCCTGTTGAATATCGGTAACTCCAACAGGAGAACTTTCAATTCCAAAAACTGCGTATTTATTGTCATTAAATCCAAGGCTAGCCAGAAGGTTTGACCATCGGCCCCGTAGCGACTGTCTAATCCTAGTCTGAGGCTTAATAACTACAGAAGCATCTAAGCTGTTACCTTCACGTGTCAATATAATCGACGACAGCCCAAGTTTTCTCATAGCAACGTGGATAGACGAAGTGAAAGCACCAGCTCCGCCTGTCACTTGTGTTGAAACATGAATAATACTCAAAACACTAAGCCTTTTAGATATATATTTATGATCATCGATCGTTCTATCGCTTGAATACTTCCATAATTAAGCATTCTGAACAGTCCAATTTATCCTAACCATCACAATCCAATATTGCTAGATTCCAACTGGAAACATTGGTTTCGAAGCATCTATCACTTGGAGATCAGTGAATTGATTTATTGAAAGCGAATTCGATGACATAAATCTGTCAAACATACACTGGTGAGCCCCTGCAGATATGCAAAAATCACCAATTCGATATGCTATTGAAACAACACTAATTATACGGGTGAATATAAATAATTTCAGCCAACTAATTATATATCTAATTGACTTTCTATCAGTCACCTCTTTACTTGTAGATAACAATTGCGGTTCACTTCGCCTTAACCGCTTATTAAGATAACTTTTAAACACTAGCTTTGGCTGATCTATAAACTCAATCATCTCGCTACCCGCTGTATTACCAATCAGTTGATCCATAATTTCAACCCTCAGCCATTCATCTTTCCTCTAGACACATCACCGATAGGATTCAGTATATATTACGAATATTTATTAAATTCTCAAATACCTGATTGTCAAGATCAGGTGCTAGAACAAGCAACACTCCATCTGGTCAAGAATACGGTAGCATTCGGGTATGAAAACATTATCAATCGTCAAATGCTTTATAAACTGAGCATTATAAAGCAGCCAAATCAAAAATAATTATCAGAGAATGGATGGTATCTGAAATTGTGTATATATTTTGCTTAATTATATAATTCATATTTATATTAATAATTCGTTAATAATATCGTTGACGGCTAGGCAATTAGCCTTTCTAGTATTATTAGATGCTTGCTCTCGAGTTTTAGGAATATATGTCTCATCGTCACTTCCGTCGTACCCCTGTTTAACAACCTCTTCAAGACAGGAAACTGCTTCTTGATCAAGCATAGTACCCTTTATGGTGACTAGTACTTTAAGAGCAGTCCTTAGATCAGACAATGAGGCCCTGCTTGCATCAACCACTACATTTTTCGGGAAGTGATTAAATCTTGGTGAATAGAAAGTCACTACTGGTATACCTCTCGCCATTGCTTCAGTGAGACAAACTCCAGCAATTGACGCTACAAATTTCGATGAATCAATAATTTGATATGTATTCAAATCAGGAGGACACATCTGTACATTAGGTATATCAGCAATTCGCTTATAAAAGCCTTGAGGACGCCACCTACGATCACAGCGCTTAGAAAAGGTACTTGGGTGTTCCTTCACTATTAATTTCATACCGTCTGGTAAAGCAGAAGATAATTTTTTAATTGCCTGGTATTGATCACAATAGATCCCCGCCTCAGGAATTGTATTCATCTCGGGCTGATAGTGCAGGAAATATACTGAATAACACATACTTTTATCGAATGGAGTTATTGAAGCCTTGAATTCTCGAAGAACAAGCATCTTCTCAAAACTAGCAATAAGCTTACGAGGTCGCCAATTAATAATGGCAGATAATAATTGATTAATTTTAAATATTTTAGAGATTCTTTCGTAATAGGGCATTGCTACCTCATATGAATCTCTAAGTAGCAGAAGATAATTTTCTAATTTTATTGCGTCTCCAGGTCTTTGATTAGACATTAATACTGGCTTTGCATCACAGGATAATCCCGTAACTGGTAGTAATATCCAAGGAAGGGGAGAACTGATCAACCTAATGATTCGAACACCTGCTGCTTCTAGTGTAGCCATAAATACCCATGCTTCTAGTGTGTGAGGAGTGTATGAACAATAAACTAATTTTGGCTTGTGCTTTTCATGGAAAAATAAAGCGTAATCAACGATATCGGAAAAATAGCACAGGCCAGCAAACGCACCTACAAAATCAAAACGATTAAATCTAGTTCGTAATAAAAAAAGTCTGTAGTCATTAAGTACAGTAGACAATATACTTTCGCGTTCTTCATTACTAATGATAGTATTTGAATTTCTGCCAGTTAAAACTTCTCTTTCATTTATACACAGCGCACGCCCCGAAGTAGCCAAGTGTTTAATCGATGGTTGAACAAGCCCTATATCCTCTTTCTCATAAACAACAATGCTATCAGTTGACGACTCAATAATATCAAGAGCTTCTTGATGAATATTCGCGCCTAAATAGAAGACCTTCATTAAGTGTACTCCAATTACAATTACTCTATTTCATATTAGGATGCGCCTAAAAAGAAATCTATAATTTTAAATTCATATTCAGTATTTCACATCTGCTGTGAAAATATTTATGTTATTAGTGCCAGCACCTTAAAAGACATGTACATACTCATCCCTACGCTCTACTAGCCGGTCTGATGGTTTTTAATGACATCCAGATAAGTACCAATACGTTTTATCTTGCCATTATCTAATTCAACAACCTGATTACAGCCCTTTAGGGTTGTTAAACGATGGGCAATAATAAGCACTGTAATGTCTCCGCTGATGTTATTAATTGCTTCCATTACAGCACCTTCGGTGTCTGCATCTAAAGCACTAGTGGCTTCATCGAAAACGATGACATCAGCCTGTTTGTAGAGAGCACGGGCAATTCCAATACGTTGCCGCTGACCACCAGAAAGCCAAACACCATGCTCACCAACTTTACTATTGTATTTCTCATCCAAAGACTCAATCATGTCCGTAATCTGCGCTTTCTCTGCAGCATCACGCACCCGCTCCATATTAATATCCTTTAATGGCGTACCTATAGCTATATTTTCAGTAATAGTTGTATCGGCTAGAAATATTGATTGTGGCACATGCGCGATATGAAGCTGCCATGCTCGATGATTTCCAGTGGTAATGACTTGCCCATCAATTTTTAAACTACCTTCATTGGGCATTAACAACCCCATAACAATGTCAATTAATGTACTTTTTCCACTTCCAGTGGTACCTATAAAACCAACATGACTACCTTTATTAATGCTTAAATCTATCCCTTGTAATACCCAAGGTGTTTGTTGACAATAGCGAAATGCAATCTTTTCCAATTCTATACTATGATTAAACGGAATTGGTTGCGGCAGTGCTTTGCCCTTATGCTCTGGAAAAGGTTGTTCAAGTAGCTTTAGTGCATCTCTTAATTGCGACTGTCCACCACGAATAAGTGTTAAATTAAAGTATGATTGTTGTAAAGCTGGTAAGAGCCTCTGTGCACCCAGTGCCAAAGCTCCCAACACTGGTATAGTATTCGCGAATTCACCCTCACTCCCAGCAAGAGAAAAAGCGAGCCCGGCTATCAATACCATGCCTAAAGCCTCAATACCAAACCTTGGGATTCCACCAATGATTTGAATATTTGCCCTGCTTCGTCGTAAAGGGAGATCAGCACTACGGAAAACTTTACAGTAAACTTCCTGAGTGCCGTCAATTAATACATCTCGAATGCCTCCCAGCCCTTCTTGCAACGCCTTAATCACTTGATTCTGCTTATAAGCAGCCGTATCACTATTTCTGATTACAGTTTTTTTAGTGAGGCTAATTATCGCAACATAGAGTGAACTAAAACCAACAAATGCAGAAATGGCAATAGTTGGTTGGATTGAAAATAATGTTATTAAAATTGCAAGCATCATAAAGCTTGAGCTAAGAATTACCAGCATTGGTAGCACGGTGAGATGCACAACTTCATTGGCTTTTTGTGAAACTCCAGCAATCACCTCACTACTATTTCGTGCCACATGTATCGAATAAGGCTGGTAGAGTGTACGTTGATAAATACTGAAGCTTAAATCTGCGCCAACCGCATGACTCAGTCGAGTTTGGGCCCATAAAAGGATTAACCGCATCGCTCCTGAAAGTAGCGCAGCTAATGAAAAGGCGATAGTAAGTGGAAGAAGCAGTTGCTGAGGTTCAACTATATTCAACATCTGGATAACGGGCTGTGCTAACGCATGTTCAAATAATTGCTCAGGACTCGTCAGAACCGCGAGGAATGGTAAAATAGCACCTATAGTGAGAACCTCAGCAAAAGAGGCCAATACCATTAGTAAAAATAACCAAGCTAGCTGTTTTCGACGACGTGAAGTAATGTGAGTCCAGAGATTTAATAGGCTTGATTTCATAATTTACTTAGTCAATGTTTTGAAGGAACTACCAGTAGTGATCATATTAATAGTGATTAAAATCGTCATTTGCTTTTTCAAACTCATCGACCTGTCCAATATCTATCCAATAATCCTCTATATTAAAAGAAAAAACGTCCTGTTTATTAGCAACTAATGTTTCAAACAATGCAGGCATATCAAAAAAAGTAGCTTTAGGTATTAATTTAATAACATCAGGTTCTAAAACGTAAACACCTGCATTAATATTAAATTGATAAGATGGCTTTTCATTTATTCCACAAATTCTTTCATTTTTTAAATCAATCACCCCATACGGAATACTATATTGAAATTCACGGCTACACATAGTAGCAACCGAATTTCGCTTAGAATGGTATTCTAATAGATCATCATAATTTAGCGTCGTAATTACATCGCCATTCGTTACAAGCACTGATTCTTGGAGGTCTTCATCTATTAAGGATAATGCACCTGCTGTGCCAAGCTTCTGATCTTCATGAAGGTATTTAATCACAACCCCCCATTTTTTTCCATCACCGAAATACTTAATTATTTTATCTGATTTAAAATTAACAGATATATAAAATTTGTGGAATCCGTATTCAATGAAATTTTCAAGAATATTTTCCAGTATGGGTTTACTTCCCACATGTAGCATCGGTTTCGGGGTGTTCTTTGTCAGCTCGCCCAGCCTTGAACCTAACCCTCCTGCCATTATTACCACTGAATTTGGTTTAGAGTTAAACTCCAAATCATCCATAACAAACAATTCAACATAAATACCTTTTGAGTCTACTAAAGGTAAATGCCTACGCCTAATTGATTTAAGAAACTGATAACGCTCATTGATAGATGATTTGGAATCAAGTTTGAATGGATTTTTATTGATTATATGTTCTAGATCTAGAGTCTTATTAAGTATTGCTTTTCGAATATCACCGTCTGTAATTAAGCCTATAAATTTGTTATTTTCATCTACGACAGGAAGCACTCCATTGCCGTTTTCATCTAATAAACTTATGGCTTCATCAAACTGTGAATGCCCTTTCAAAACTAGCTTGTTTTTCGACTTCATCTATCCTTCTTCCTTAATAAAAACTCTGCATATTCAAAATCTTCAATGCAATCAATATCTACAGATCGATTTCTAGGCATTATATATGCGAATGTTTTGTCGGAATAGTATTTTTTTCGCTTTATCAACTCATAATCAAAAACAAATATAGCGCCATTCGGGTAATAGCTTCTTCTATTGTCTTGCCTATTTGCCAAGCTTTCATTAAAAATATTCTGAAATTTTAATTCTTCATCCAAATATTTATGCCAAACAACTGGATGGTCCTCTATTACATAGCTGATAACCGAATCAGCATTTTTTTCTTTAAAAAATAAAATTGCGCTATTAATATCTCTCGTACACCTCAGCGGTGATGTAGGCTGTAAGACAATAAAACTTTCTATAGAAAAACCATGATCCACGGTCAACTTTTCTATTGTATATATATAATTATCCACAGCCAAAGCAGTATCTGATGCAAGCTCCTTAGGCCTTAAGAAAGGACACAAAGCTCCAAGTGACACAGCAATATCGCGGATTTCTTTATCATCGGTTGAAATTATAACGTCTGTAATATACTTAGATTTCAAAGCCGCTTCGATTGTATAAGCAATCAAAGGCTTTCCTAGTAAATTTTTAATATTTTTCCCAGGTAAACCTTTTGAGCCCCCCCTGGCCGGTATTATAGCAATCATTTAAATTAGATCTTCTTTAGTCAATACATGATCACTGTCTAAATCTTTATTAACTGTTAAACCGATTAAAAATGTAGACATCTCAGGCCTAATTCCCGTACCAGGCCTTTTGTAATCTAGATCACTAGCAGAAATTATTTCTCCTGCCTTAAAATCGCGAGTTAGAACAATGCTTCTTCTAAACTCCAATTTTTTCTCCTCAGATTCAGTTGCTTTTATTCTAAAACAGCCTAACGCATCACTAATTCTCTTAGCGCCTATTACAATTGCATTTAATTCATCTTTTGTTGCTGAAACCTTATGATCCCAACCTTCCATATCTTTATCTAATGTGAAATGTTTCTCTATCAAAGCTGCGCCAAGAGCAACGGAAGCTAAAGGTATTTCAATTCCGACAGTATGATCAGAAAATCCTATTGGATAGTCAGGATATAATTTCATTAAAGTTTTTATGTTATTTAAATTCACATCAGTATCCACAGGTGGATATGTAGCGACACAATGCAAGATACAAATATTAAAATTCCCCGCATTTTCAATAACGCGTATAGCCCTATCTATTTCATGCAGTTCACTTAATCCTGTTGAGATAATGATTGGTAAGTTCTTCCTTGCCAAATAATCTAGGAATGGGAGATTATTTAAATCCATCGAGGCAATCTTAATAAATGGTGACTTTAATTCGTCAACTAAAAAATCGGCTTCAGCTTCACTAAAAGGAGTGGATGAGCAATCAATACCTAGCTCATCCGAAAATTTCTTCATATCCAAGAGTTCACTTTCCGATATAGAATACTCTTCGACGATCTGTTCAAGTGTGAAATCATTTCTATCACGGTAATCATCTGCTATAAAGTAATTATCATCGTATTTTTCTCGCGCGAAAATAGTTTCTTTTGACCAGCTCTGAAACTTAACGCAATCAGCCCCTGCATTTTTAGCTTCAATTATTAACTTTTTTGCTAATTCCATGTCACCGTTATGGTTAGAACCTAATTCGGCTATTATATATGGTTTACTGAAATTTGATAATTTTTTTACATTTGTTAACTTCACTGATATTCCCCTAATTCTATAGTCTCCCACCAAAGGGGGCTATCTAATAATTCACCATTCTTGCGAACAAACTCACCCAACTTACTTTTACTTCGTAACCAATGAGATAATGTTTGGGTGCGTCTAAACAGTTCATCAAATTGATCACTTTTTTCTCTCATATGCTCATAATGAATAAGCTTAACACTCAATGTTTTTAGGACACTCTGTTCATCTACGTTGCCAATACCTACTGTATTTGCATTATGCTGCCTATAATAAGTTACAGTATCATTGGTAAAGATAGCTTTTTTACCAAGCAATAGTAAGGTTGAAAAAAAGTACCAATCTACTGCTACTAACTCTTTGCAAAACACAATATCTTCACAACGCAAACCTTCTAGCCTAATAGCAGTATTTGATAATCCAAAGATATTTTTATCCAATACAAACTCCAACGATACTTCAGCTAAATTATTTACTCTTGATGATAATCTTTTATCACTTAGAGTCGTGTCATTACGAAAAGCGGTTAAATCATTAACAACTATGTCATTCGTTGCGAGCAAGGTTCGTGATACCTCTACACGATTGGGTTCGAAATAATCATCTATATCCCCGAAAATGACCATCTCATACTTATTCTGTATTGCATAAGTTATTAATAGCTCTCTATTCTTTGCAATACAATAATCAGCCTCTATTTCAATGATATTGAGACCTCGGTATTTCTGCTTAAAATTTTCAATTCCGCAAAAACCATCATTAGCTATAATTAAATCAAATAAACGATTGGTTTGGTTGTTTAATGAGTTTAAAAAATCATCTACATATCTGATATCAATTGGGTATATTGTTGTTAGAAATGCAACTTTTTTCACTGTTCTGATTCACCTTTAAAGCAACTTCCTGCTTTTATAAAACTTGAAGGGGGTGCTGATACAGACTGACGACTAACAGCATTACTTCCGAAAAAAGAACCCTCTAATATATTCACATCCCCATTTATGACTGCAGCTGTTGATATATGACAGTGAGAACCGATAACGCTATCATGCTCAATTAAGGCTTTAGTATTAATAATACAGTTTTCCCCTATATTAGCTGAAGCGTTTACCAATACATCATGCATTACTATAGTACCTCGTCCTATAGTGGCCCATTTAGATACGTAGGCTCTTGGTGAAACTACTGTTGCGAGTGTGTTTTGATTGGTTACAACTTCATCGAATAATCGCTTTCTTAAATAAGAGTTTCTAATTTGACCAACCGTGACTAAAAATTCAACATCCCTATTTTTATACAACGCTATATCTTTATCAATTCCAATATACTTATAACCTAAAAGCTCAGTGCCTATCTTACTCTCAACATCTAAAATCCCCAGTATATTAAATTTTCGAGTCTCCTCAATAACATCTATACATGATTTACAGTGCCCCCCTCCGCCGAGAAGTATTAAATCAGTTTTCATTGGCTCTGAAGCTCAACTGGCGAACTTGGAATATTTACGAAGCAAGATTCAATCCATTCAGAGTTAAGAAGAGGACCATGTTTAGCGTTTTTGAACATAGGAAGACGATGCATCAACTTCCAGATGGGTCTAGTCATAACCCCTTGTGCATTAGTCTTTTTTAAAAAATCTTCTCGAGTCTTGCTGTTTGGACAAATTATGGTATTCAACCAATAATTTGACTTAGCATATACCGGCTCAACAAAAAACTGAAAGTCTGAACCAGAAAATAAACTCTTATACTGCAGTGCTAACTCTCTTTTCTTCTGTAAAAAACTAGGTAACTCTTCCATTTGCGCACAACCTAGAGCAGCATTTAAATTAGGTAATCGATAATTAAAACCAGGCTCATCGTGGTAAAATTCATATGGGTGAGGTACTTTTGCTGTGGTAGTTACATGTTTTACATGCATGCCATCTTCTAAATTTTGACATAGAACCATACCTCCGCCTCCCGTGGTGATAATCTTATTGCCATTAAAGCTCACAGCACTATATGACCCAAAAGTACCGGTATGCTCTCCTTTATAAAAAGAGCCAAGACTCTCAGCGGCATCCTCCACCAAAGCGAGATTCCATTTACTGCATACTACAATAATTTCATCCAGTTCTACTGGATGACCGAACGTATGCATTGGAACAACTGCCCGGAAGACTTGCTTGGTTTCTTTATGCTCGCTCATACCTTCAGCGTTGATTACAGCATTTTCATCTAGGTATGCCTCTAACGCTTTAGGGCACAAGCCCAGACTTACATTAGATACATCAACAAATACAGGCTCGGCACCCATATGATAAAGAGCATTGCAAGTAGCGACGAAAGTTAAAGCCTGAGTAATAACCAAATCGCCGCTTTTTATCCCAGCCATGTATAGCGCAGTATGTAACGCAGCGGTCCCGTTAACTGTCGCTACTGCTTTTGCTGTACCTGTATATTGTTCTATTTGTTGTTCAAACTGATCAACATATTTACCGACACTAGAGACAAAAGTGCTATCAAGGGTGTTATTAACATATTCTTTCTCATTACCAGCAAAAGATGGCGCATGAAGAGGAACAAATTCTTTTGTTTGATATTTATCTTGAACAAAACTAACTAGTTTATTATACATGAACATTCCAACTACATTTTACTGTCTAGGTACTTACCTGTTTCTTTATGGCCAAAATCGGGGATCATTTTAAAAAACAAATTTACAATATCATCTTTAGTCCACACTCGATCTTGTTTTAATTTAGTAATGATTTTTTCAAATTCAGCAACTAACTCTGCATCATATGCCGCATCATTCTTAATTACGCCTAGATCATCAAAACGCTTCATGTCTAAAGTTTCATTATCAGTAAAGAATTCTTCAAAGTCTTTCTCGCCCGTGGTGTCGCTATCGACAAACAAACATGGCCATTTGCCTTGCTGTGGCAATGTTATAACCAGCTCTCTCGCCTCATCTTCAGTAGCACACAGATAAGGCTCGTAACCTAGTTCGACTAGGTATTTCACAGCTATATCGGCAAAAGTAATTAAATGAAGAGAGTCACTAAGTTTTGGAAAAAAAACATCTCTATTTTCTCCAAAAATACAAGACAATAAACAGAGCTGTCCAGACTCTTGCGGTGTTACAAAGTATCGTTTTATATCTTTAGGTGCAACAATGGGTTGCTTTTTTTGGATTCGCTGACTAAAACCGTGCAGTAATGACCCGTCAGAAAATGCTACATTAGCAAAACGTGCCGTAGAAATACTAATATCCGCGCTTTGACGCATCAAAAACATTTCCATAATACGTTTCGATGCTCCCATCATATTTACCGGATTAGCCGCTTTATCTGTAGAAACACAAAAATATTTCTTAGCACCGTTTTTAGCCACTTGCTTCATTGTTTTTTCTGTATTAAATATATTTACATCAATCATACGCATTAATGTAAATGGATCTTTCTCACTTCGAACATGCTTAAGAGCTGATAAATTTAATACATAATCATATTGTCCATCAGCTTGAAAAAATGCATCATATTCGATTGAACCAATATCTAGTGCGAACGTTTGAAAGTCTCCTTTTATATAACCAAAAGAACTCCTTATATCTCGTACAAGTTCTACCATATTGTTCTCACTAATATCAACAATATGCAGTTTTTTTGGACCTCGTCTAAATATCTCTTTAGTTACTGCTTGCCCTATAGAGCCAGCACCACCTAGAACTAGAAAACGAGATGTAGCCACTATCCCATCCAGTTCTTTTTGATTCTTCGCTATATCAGACAAAAAAAGCTCTTCATCCCGTCCTATCAAAGATAAAATTGGATCCATGTAACTGTCCTTTTAATATTTAATGTATCGTGCTATTTTCCGCAAAAGCGTATTCTTTCGCCAATGATTACATGCAAGGCTCTTCAAGACTTTCTACAATAATACTACCCCAATAACAGCCAACATTACTTCTAGAAAAAACTTCCCGCATACTTACAAACTTCGCTATTGTATTAGCTTTTGCTAATGCTTTTCGATAGTTCTATAACACTTTTTGCATAAATTAATCAGTTGCGATGCTGTTATGAAGATTCCCACCCCGACTTAAGCTAAAAAATTGCATTCTCAATATAGTAAGCTGTTGAATTATAATCTAAATAGGAACTATCTTGATCTGTTATCCCTGCTATTAATGCTTTTTTCTCCATAAACTCTCTTTAATCCTATTTCATTATCACTGAATAAACTTAACCCAACATCAAAACAGAAAAAACAACCTGCAAAACTGCCCCACCTGACTTTACCTTCACACACTAACCAACAATCATTCTCTTTGTTAGTCGAACTTCAATTATCACTATTTATGGGGATAATTCTAATAAATTGAGAATCAATTTCCACAGTAATTATAATATAGGCTCTCCAGACACGAGATCGAAATTCTCACGAAATAATCTGAATTCAAATATCGAACTTGAACTAAAGTATTTCCGGACAGGTCTCTACTAATCTTTATTTATATCTATAGTGCTGCCTCAGGTGATTCACATAATAAAAACTCACATCACCTTTATTTTACAAAACTCTTTTCTGTCTGTTTGTATCAAATCTTGAGGATCACATTGAGGTTCAAATCCATCAACATTATCAACTAGTATTGTGCGAATTTTTTGGACATCGTCTATTTCTACGGACTTATATAGGCTTTTAAGAATATCATTCAACGCCACCCAGGAAATCACGGCTTCTTCAGCACGCATTATTTTAGAATGCTCTGTGTCGGTAACATTATCACCAATAAGCAGCTCCTCATACAGTTTCTCGCCTGGGCGCAAACCTGTGAAAATAATATCAATGTCCCCTTCAGGATGATCATTATCCAACTCAAGAAAACCACTTAAATGTATCATTCGCTTAGCTAAATCAACAATACGTACTGGTTCACCCATATCTAATACAAAGACATCCCCACCTTTCCCCATTGCCCCCGCCTGCACAACAAGTTCTGCCGCTTCCGGTATACTCATAAAATATCGATTAATACGTGAGTCTGTGACCGTTATTGGCCCGCCGTTTGCTATTTGCTTACGAAACAGAGGTACAACAGAACCAGAGGAACCTAACACATTACCAAAACGCACCATGACTAGCCGCGTCCCACTTTGTTCTTGAGCTAACGCTTGTAAAATCAATTCAGCAAAACGCTTAGTCGCCCCCATTGTATTAGTCGGTCGCACTGCTTTATCTGTCGATATTAAAACAAAAGTTTCTACTTTGCTGGTGATAGCTGCTTGCACGCAAGCCAGTGTTCCGAAAATATTATTACGCACTCCTTCTAAAGAGTTTTTTTCAACCATAGGTACGTGTTTATAGGCCGCCGCATGATAGATAGTCCCAACTTTAAATCGCATGCAAGTCAATTCAACCCGCTTTTGATCTTGCACGCTACCCAACAACGCAAAAACCGGCACTTTAATAGCTAATGACTGCAATTCATTCTCAATCGCATACAAGGCAAATTCATTTAACTCATAAAGCACTATAGCTGCAGGTTGCAACTTAATTATTTGCCGACACAGCTCACTACCTATTGACCCACCAGCCCCTGTCACCATCACGTTTATGCCTGTGATATTAGCCTTTAATAAGTCGCCTATTGGCTCAACCTGTTCTCTGCCCAACAAATCCGCTACGTCAACTTCTCTAATATCAGAAACCTTAACTTTTCCGTCAGCCAAGTCTATAACACTTGGTAATGTTCTGACGTGCACTGGATAGGGCTCTAGTAATCGAATAAGTTCACTGCGCCGACTTCTAGACACCGACGGTATCGCTAATAAAAGATCAGCGACACCATATTTTTCAATAAGACGCCCCAACTCAGTAAAGGAATAAACAGTCAGCCCATTAATTTGCTGTTTGTGAAGCTCAGACGCATCATCAATAAATGCCACTGGCCTATACTGATATGAATGCTTTAATGCAGCTTCCAACTGAATACCAGATACCCCTGCGCCATAGATAATAACAGGGGGGACAAATTTATTACTTTGAGCTAAATGCGCGTTATTATTTTGAATTTTAATGATCCACCAACGTGCCAATAAGCGAGTTCCTCCCGCCAAAATCAACAAAAGCAAAAACTGAATACCATACACAGTACGCGGAACATCTTGCACGTTGGATATGAGCACTACTACCGCAAAGAGAACAGTGTAAAGCAATGCTGCTTGAACTACCGTCCAAATTGCGCGCATACCTAAATAACGAATAATTGCCCGGTATAAGCCAAATTTAATAAAAATTGGAATTGCGATCACTGGTGCGATTAAAAATATCCACCACAGTGTTTGAGGTGGAATGTATAATTCGCCATAGCGCAAAGAGAACGCTAACCATAATGAGAAAATAATAGCGACAAAATCAACCGACGCTGTGATAACGCGTTTAATACTTCTAGGGCTCGACAGTAGATTGTCCACTGCTTTTTTTAGCATTATCAAATTTAAACCTTATTCCCTTAAACTAATTATTTTTCACAAATACGCTATCCAGCTTACGATAAAATAATTATCGCCATCTCCAACAGTCCCGTATTTTTTCATAAAGCTACATCAATTAGCTAGAAGCTTCGTTTGATAAATTTTTTATCTACTCTTCGAAATAAGTTTTTCACTCAATTAGACGAAATATTTGAATTAAATTCCAGACCATATTTAGCAAATTATTACTTTAGATTCTTTGGAACTTTTCAATTTCGTCTAGTTTTTCCCAAGGGTAATCACTTTGGCCTACCTGTCCTCTTGATGCTACATCTGCATACAAGAATGTCTTTGCGCTTGGCTGGTCAAGCTTAAACTTGTCCGTAATCCAATTGGGGGTCAGTGAAAAGTTATTAATAATAAATTCCGATAATTTGTCATCGCCCACTTTAGTGAACGTTCCTTGAGTATCTACGGATACAGACGTCGGTTTTGCAACCCCTATTGCATAAGATAATTGCACTATGCATTTTGTCGCCAAACCTGCTGCTACGACATGCTTAGCTAACCAACGACCCGCATAAAGCCCACTTCGATCAACCTTGGTATAATCCTTGGTATAATCCTTGGTATAATCCTTGGAAGATTGCGCGCCGCCACCTATAGGAGCATATCCACCAAAAGAGTCAACAATTAATTTCCTACCTGTCAGACCAGAATCATGTAACGAACTATGATTCACATAGCGACCTGTTGGATTTATATGAATGATAGTTTCACTTGGGTTATACAAATTGGTTGGTAAGCCAGTGTCATCAATCAAGCCTTGAATCAACTCTCTCACTTCTGATATTGGCATACTTTCAACCGAAGGCGCTGATACAATAATTGTATGTATGCTCTGTGGTTTGCCATTTTCAAAGTTTTCTTTAGTGCCGTAATCAATTGTCACTTGGGTTTTAATATCGACACCCAACTTGTGATCATGCGCTAGGGCATAGTAATATACTTTGTCACTGAGCATTCTTGCGTATGTTATCGCTGCTGGCATAAAATCTGCTGTCTCAGCAATGGCGTAACCAAACATTATGCCTTGATCCCCAGCACCTGTTTCCCCACTTGCTTGATCCACGCCTTGATTGATATCAGGAGACTGTTGATTTAGCAGCACTTGCACATTGATATCGTCAGGATGTAGACACTGCTCTTTAGTGAAATTTCCATTACCTGTATAACCTATTTTAATTAATGCATTACGTACTATATTTTCATAATCTAATTGAGTTAAATTCAGTTTTGTCTTAACCTCGCCACCAATAATGATGTGCTTTCCTGCCACAAAAACTTCACTTGCTACTCTCGATTGAGGATCATTCATAATCAGCGCATCGACGATAGAGTCTGCGATGATATCCGCACATTTATCCGGATGTCCTGGTGCAACTACTTCACTAGTAAATAAATACATTCTAAACCCTTATTAAAATCTGTTTTACTTAATTACTTCTATAAATATAAACCGAAACTATTCGAGCGCTTTTGGTGACAAAAGCTTTTAGATTGAAAGACAGTAAATTCAATACTGTATCTAAAACCCATAATTAATGACCCAGGCAGGAAGCAAATCTGTGCCCTAATATTTAACAAACCGACAATTTACAACATCTTTTTAAATTCATTTTATTTCATCACAGATTCTAGCAGTAGTTATGCATACAGCCCATAATTTTCTGTTAAAATACCTCAATGAACCCTATAAAAAACAGCATTATATCTTGGAAAGACCAAACTCCTTTCTCCAACCAATTCGAAGACTATTATTTTAACTCCGATGGGGGCATCAGTGAGAGTTTCCATGTTTTTATTGACTCTCACAGTATTAAGCAAAAGATCAACAGCTCCAATCAAGCTTCCTATTCCATCAATGAAACCGGCTTTGGTACAGGGTTAAATTTTTACTGTACTTTACAAGCGATTAAAGAGTGCTCAAATAGCAGAACCTACTCTTGCTTACATTTCTTCTCCACTGAGTTATTCCCTCTTAAACTTGAAGACTTCAAAAAAACAGTTGCCAACTTCCCACAATTCTTGCATATCACTACTCAAATCTGCGAGCAATACCCCCCTGCTATCAGCGGCTTTCACCGTATTATTCTCGATGGTGGGCGGATCTATTTAACCTTAATGTTTGA
>Ga0209291_1000709_pt1 | contig 31387 bp, 34 predicted proteins | sample GOMGulsemesocosm_FD_184633 | JGI IMG/M metagenome (GOLD analysis project Ga0209291, IMG submission 184633) | Methane-oxidizing microbial communities from mesocosms in the Gulf of Mexico - GOM9B Gulf of Mexico (SPAdes) (version 2) | ecosystem: Environmental > Aquatic > Marine > Cold seeps...
TATAAATGCTACTAAAATTAGGAAAGGGAAAATGTTTTTCATCTTTAAATATAAAATGGATAAATAATAGATAGTAGAAGATATCTTCTAATTATTCATTGTAGTATTGGCCTCTATGTGGTTTTAATGCTGCTTTTACTTTTGACATATCACTTTCTTCAATAATCATATATGCTGAAGCACTAAACTCACTTATAACATCAAGGTCAACTTTATTTAAGCTAAGCCTCTCAATTTCAATATACTCCTTAAGGTGGATTACATGATGCTTAGCTGTTTGCTCAGCTGTTGGCCCTCTAAATTCCCAAATTAATTTAATTTTCTTACTCATAATGATATATTATTGAACTGCAAGATACTTAAAATGCGGAATAAGATTTATATTTGTAGTATGCATACACATTTTTTATTCATTAGCGGTGTTGAAATTATTTTTATCCTCTTTATTGTGGTGATGATTTTTGGTACTGATAAGTTGCCTGAAATAGCTCGTAGTTTGGCTAAAGGAATGAATCAGTTAAAGAGTGCTACAAACGAGATAAAGTCTGAAATTCACAATAGTGCTAAAACCCATGGTATTGATACTGATTTAACTGGTGATGTTAGAAAGGAAATTGAAAAGGTTAAAGAAGAAATTGATGATATAACTGGGCCAATTAAACGCAGGTTTTAGGGTTACTTTATTCTGCTAATGGTTAGTCCATCACGAATTGGTAATAACACTGTTTCTATTCTAGGGTCTTCATTTAAAAGCCTGTTGTATTCCAATAAAATTCTAGTAGATTTATCTTTAGGTTGTAATGGCTCTAATATTTTACCGCTCCACAATACATTGTCAGAAAGTATAATTCCTCCAGGATTCATTTTGTCGATAATGATATTAAAATAGTTGACATAATTGGGTTTGTCGGCATCAATAAATACTAAATCAAATTTGACATCTAACGTTGGAATAATATCTATAGCACTTCCTAAATGTTGGTGTATACATTCTCCAAAACCTGATTTATCAAAATACTTTCTTTGAAAATCAACCAACTCTTCATTTACATCTATGGTATGTAATTGCCCGTTTGGCTTCATTCCCTCTATTAAGCTTAATGCTGAATACCCAGTATATGTTCCTATTTCTAATATGGTTGTAGGATTTATCAATTTAGAAATCATACTCAATACTCTTCCTTGGTAATGACCACTCAACATTCTAGGTTGTAATATTTTTTGATACGTCTCACGAGTTAATTGCTGTAGCAACTCAGGTTCTTTTTGAGAATGAGCTACAACGTAATCGTCTAATTCTTGAGGGATGAAATGCATAAATGTGTAATAATTAAAAGACCTCACAAATATATGATATTTGTGAGGTCTTATTCTATCAATCATTTTATTTAATGTCAATCATTAACCTCTTTATGAAAGGAGATATTAATAAAGCAATAACACCAACAATTATTGATATTATTCCAAAGCTCGCGTAAATTGATACATAGGAAAATAATTGCTGTAATGCTTCAGTTCCATTTGAAACAACTTCGTTATTTAAACCAGTAATAGCTTCAATTATTTTAGCGAAACTACCCTTAGTAAATAATGAGCCTCCTTCTTTACTAGCAGTTAAGACTGCAATTTTACCAGCAAAAAAGTGACCGTAAAAATTTGCTGATAGCCAAACACCCATGATGAATGCTAAATATTTACCTGGAGACAATTCTGTCATTTTAGATAATCCAATTGGAGATAAAAACAATTCACCAACCGTTAGTACAAAATATCCAACTATCAAGTATAGCATTGATGTTCTTGCAAAAGCATCAGCACTTGAAGCCGAAGTAGCAAAAATAACAAACCCAAGACCAAGTAAAACCATTCCTATTCCAAATTTAATAGGGGAATTAGGGTTTTTACCTTTTTTTGTTAAGTAAGTCCATAATATTGAAAATGGTATTGCCAATAGCATAATAAACCCTGCATTGATACTATTGGTTCCTGCTGCATTTAGTCCAACAAGGTTCACGTTTCTGTCAGCAAATAAAGTTAATGAACTCCCTGCTTGTTCAAAAATAGCTGAAAATAATACATACAATATCGTAAAGTATACAGCAACGAACAATCTCTTTCTTTCATTAATACTTACTTTTTTAAGGATATAAATAATATAACCAGTGATGAATACTGAAACAAGCCATACTAAATAATGTTCAAACTGATTAAATTTAATGATTAAAGCGAATAAAGGAACGGAAAGGATTGCTCCTAGTATTATTTTATGTTCTTGGGTAATTCCTTTCTTTGTTTTTTTTAGTGTTTGTGGAGCTTCACCTTTTCCGTTAAAGGCATTTTTTTTAAGTCCTTTTTTGAAAACCAATAATCCAACGAGCATACCAATTCCTGCTAAAACAAATCCATAATGCCAACCGTATAATTCTGCTACCCATGCGCATAATAGTGGAGCAATGGCTGCACCAATATTAATTCCTAAATAAAAGATGGTAAATCCCGCATCTCTTTTTTGATTGTTATTTTGATATAATTCACCGACTAAAGATGAAATATTTGGTTTAAAGAAACCATTACCTACAATGATTAATCCTAATGAGCCATAAAAGAAGATTGGTTGTTCAAAAGTTAGAAAAAAGTGCCCCAAAGCCATGAGAATACCACCAATAGTAATTGCCTTTGAAAAGCCTAATGTTTTATCAGCTAAAATACCACCTATAAGTGGAGTAACATATACTAAAGAGGAATAGGCTGCATATACTCCAAAAGCCATAGTGTCTTCAAATAGTAGCTGTTTGGTCATGTATAGTACCAAAAGAGCGCGCATTCCGTAGAAAGAAAAGCGTTCCCATAATTCGGCAAAAAACAAATAAAATAATCCTTTCGGATGACCAAATATATCATCTGGCTTTGATGAAGCAATAGTGTTCATTATTTTTAGATTTTAAGTTTAAAGCAAAGCTCTAACTTGTGGTTCCTAAAAATAAATGATGTGTTTTTTTATTCTAAAAAATAATGGTTTGTGAGCTTTTGTAATCCTAGTTACAATTAATTACAAATAGCACTATAGTTTTGATTTTCAGTGTTTTTGTTGAATTCTTCTAGTAGGGTAGTATCTATAGTAATATTGTTAGGAAGCATACGCAAACGGTAGTTTCCCTCGCCAATAAAGGTGAGTAAATCACGTCTTTCTATAAGGTTATGATCATTTAACTCTAAAATCACATTGATATTGTCTATAATTCTTGTGAGGTAGGTTTGACTTTTTATTTCACCTCCAGAGCTAACTAAAATACTTTGTGAATTGCCTTCTCCATACTTTCTTCTAATTGCAAATTTTAATAAATTTTTGTACTGGGTTGTTTTAGATTTAAAATCAATGGTTCGATTAATAACCCCTTTAGCAGGTATACTAATTGTAACTAAGCCCCAATCAAGAAACTTAAGATTCATTTCATTTGGTTTAGGCATGCTAGCTAAGCGAATAACCCAAGTTGTGGCTAATACCAAACAAATACAAATCAAGGATGTTTTCGCAATGATTTTAAGGAAATTGTTACTGAATTCGTCCCCAAAATGGATGAATACATCTGATAATTGTGATACAAATACCAAAAGGATTACAGCTATTGAAAGATAAGCAATGATTTTTAAACCTCTATAAATGAATGTTTTGAAAAAGGATACAGCTAATAACCAGCATAAAAAGGCAGATAGTATCACATTTGGAATACCACTAATTTTTATTCCGTTACTAATGTTATTTGCACCTAAGTGGTTCGATAAACCGAATGTTAAAAGAGAGGTAACAATAATAATGGTTATAATTATTTTGATATTCTTGATGTTGTTGTAAATAAATTTAGGGGCGTAATAGAAGTAGAATAGCGCTAATAGTAAAAATAGGTTATTTATAATTGAAAGTAAATTTATACCTAATTGGAACCCAATTCCTTTTTGTAAATTTAATGAGTTTCCAAAATAGGTCCAACATCCAGAAGCTACCCAAACAAGCATAGCAAAACTTAAATACAATAATCCTTTGTCCACTCTTTTATTAGATTGATTTTCTTCTAATAAATCACTAAACCTTTGTCTGATATTATGCCAAATGGCAATCAGAAGTACTGCTCCAATACCAGAAATAAAAATATGTGATAAGTTATAAAAAGAAGTAACGTCAGTCATAAATGTGTTTAAATAATTAGACCTCATAAATATATAAAATTTATGAGGTCTAGAATACATTATTGTTTTATAATCAAGGTGGGGTTTAATTTTCGGATAAAATCTTTTTTACTAAATCTTCTTTTGCTTTTTCATCATCACCAAATAACCAATTCAAGACATTATGTTCCCAAATATCATCGTATTCTTTTTCATTCAACAAGTTACGTTCTTTGGCTAAATCTAATATTTTTCCAGGGTATGATGATTGTGCATCACTTTCCATTTCCCCTAAAGGGTATGGGTCATCTAATCCCATGATAACTTGTTTTGTTCCCTGACGTTCAAAAGTAAGTTTCAATGAGTCTGTATCATGAACAAGTGTATCAAAATAGATGTTCTTATGTCCAACAGCTTTTCTTGGATGTGTTTTTCCTTCAAACAAATCAGGTCTTCCATCAAACCCTTGAATACGACGGCCTAAATTCATTTGAGCTAATTGTCCACCATGAGCAAAACAAGTTCTTATATTCGGGTAGCGTTCTTGCATCCCATTTAATGTGTAAAAATGATAAGCATCTCCACATTGTGCTAACATCCAAACTAAATGAAAACGCCAAGCAGTATTTGCTAGCTTGATCATTTTATCTCCATCATATGGGTGCACTTCAATAGCAAGTTTATATTTATTGGCTAATTCAAAAATAGGATCATTTTCTTCATCAAAAATACAACGCCATTGACCAATAGAATCCATGTAATGTGTAGGTAGACACAGTACTCTCATACCTAATTCTTCTACACAACGCTCTATTTCCCATAAAGCTCCATTTATAAAACCTGGATGTACTACAAATCCACAAGTAAATTTTGAAGGATTGTCATGTTGTACTTTCGCATTAAAATCATTTTGAAATTTTAAGGCATGCTTCATTTCTTCAATACGCAATCCATTACCATATAGTTGTGATAAGTTCAAAACTACTGCATGATCAATTTTATTACGCTCCATCCACTCTAACTTTTCATTTAAGAAAAAACTAGAATCAGTTACAGGACGTTTCCATCCTTTTTGTAACATGTATTTACGTTCATCATCCACCCAGAAAATTTCCTTTTCCTTCATAAATGCAGGGATTTGTTCAGGATAAGGGAGTAAATGTGAATGACCGTTTATGCGAAGTTTTCTTTTCATATCGTATTATTGGGTAGTTTACTATCTCTATAATATACTCAATTTTTTAATGAGTATCAAATTAGCATAATTCTGTTATAAGCTTTTTGTTCTTCCTCCATCAACAGGAACGTTAATTCCGTTTATGTAGGAAGCAGCTTCTGAAGCTAAAAAAGCAACAGCATTTGCAATTTCTTCAGGTTTAGCAAATCTATTTGCAGGAACTTGTGATTTCATTGCAGCTGAAACTTCTTCGAAAGATCTTCCACTCTTAGTAGCTTTATTATTAATGATTTCATTCAGACGTTCAGTACCTGTTGCGCCTGGTAATACATTGTTTACTGTAATTCCAAAAGCACCTAATTCACCGGCTAAAGTTTTAGACCAATTAGCTACAGCTCCACGAATGGTGTTAGAAACACCAAGTCCTGCTAATGGTTGTTTTACAGAAGTAGAAATAATATTTATGATTCTTCCAAAACCTGCATTTTTCATTCCCGGAACAACCGCTTGTGTTAATACATGATTGCATTTTAAGTGCTGTGTAAAAGCAGATTCAAACTGATCTAAAGTAGCACCAAAAACTGGTCCTCCTGCTGGCCCACCAGTATTATTAATTAAAATATGAAAATCTTTATTTGCGCCAGTAATTTTAGTTCCTAAATCAGTTGGGTTTTGAAAATCAGCGATAATATAATTATGAGATTGTCCTTTTGTAGTGTCTAATTCAGTTAAAACAGCTTTAAGTTTCTCTTCGTTTCTGGCTACTAAAGTTACGTTAGCTCCCATTTCTGCTAATTGTTTAGCAGATGCTTTTCCTATTCCTTGTGTACTTCCGCAAACTAATGCGTTTCTGTTTGTTAAATCTAAATTCATGGCAATATTTTATTTTGTCATTCCCTTGAAAAGGGAACCTGTATTGTTAATTATTCCTTCTAATATAAACACTTCGACAAGCTCAGTGTGACATTTTAATTAAATTTTATACATATGTTTTTCGGTTCAGTAAAGAAACGTAAGGCTTCTAAGCCACCTTCTCTTCCAACACCGGAATCTTTTGTCCCTCCGAAAGGAGTTCTTAAATCACGCATTAACCATGTGTTAACCCAAACAATTCCTGCTTCTAAGTTTTTTGCTAAACGCATTGTTCTGTTTAAATTGTTTGTCCAAATGGTACTTGATAATCCGTAACGAACTCCGTTTGCTAATGCTAATGCTTCTTCATCAGTATCAAAAGGCATTAGTGTAACTACAGGTCCGAATATTTCTTCTTGCGTTAATCTGCAGTTTGGTTCAGTTATTTCAATAACCGTTGGTTCTAAATAATAACCGTTTTCGTAACCTTTTACAGTTACATAATTTCCACCTGCGATAACGGTTCCTCCTTCTTGTTCAGCGATATCAATATATGATTTTACTTTTTCTAAATGAGGTTTCGAAACCAAAGCCCCAATATTAGTATCTGCTTCAGATGGATGACCTACTTTTAAAGCCTTTACACGAGCAACAAAATCAGTTTTAAATTTATTGTAAATACTACGCTCAACATAAATACGGGAACCACATAAACAAATTTGACCTTGATTAGCAAATGACGATTTTAAAGTAACATTTAACATCTTGTCATAATCACAATCAGCAAATATTAAATTCGGGTTTTTACCCCCTAATTCTAATGATAACTTCTTAAACATTGGTGCAGCTGTACGAGCAATATGAGCTCCTGTTGCAGTACCTCCTGTAAAAGAAATAGCTTTAATTTTTTCGTGAGCAACAATAGCTTGGCCAGTCGTATGTCCTAAACCATGAACGATGTTTAAAACTCCTTTTGGTAAACCAGCTTCATTACATATTTTACCTAATAAGTAAGCTGTCATAGGAGTTACTTCGCTAGGTTTTGCAACTACTGTATTTCCTGTAGCTAATGCAGGAGCTATTTTCCAAGAAAATAAATACAAAGGTAAATTCCAAGGAGAAATACATCCTACAACACCTATTGCACTGCGTAAGGTGAAATTGAAAGCGTTTAAACCTACGCTTTCGTGAGATTCACTTGAGAACTGTGTAATTGCATTTGCAAAAAATTGAAAATTACTAGATGCTCTAGGAATGTCTACAGCTCTTGCTAAGCTTAATGGTTTTCCATTATCTTGAGATTCTGCGGTAACAAATTCTTCAAGATTTTCTTCAATCAGTGATGCTATTTTAGAAAGTATCTTACTACGTTCTTCTAAAGTAGTATTTGACCAAGATGGGAATGCATTCGCTGCTGCTTGATAAGCATCTTCTATATCAGCTTCTGATGAGTTCGGAATTAAACTATATACTTCTCCGTTAGAAGGATCGTAATTATCTACCCATTCATCATTAATAGGAGCTTTGAATTCACCGTTGATATAATTTAATAGTTTCTTCATAATGATGTCAATTAATTGAAAATCAATTTCAATTGGTTTGCAGTATCTTTTAATACATCTGTGTAATTCTGAATTTTTGCTTCTTTAAATCTAGCGGTAGGACCAGAGTTACTTATGGCTGCAATAAATTGTCCGTTACGATTAAATACAGGAACAGCAACACAAATTAATCCAACTTCATTTTCTTCTATATCTAAAGCAAATCCCTCTTTTTTTATTTTATCAATTTCTAAAAGTAGTTTTGCTTTATTTGTAATAGTATTACCGGTAATAGTTTCTAAAGATAAATTTTGAATTACTGCTTTATAATTTGGTTCACCAAAGGCAAGCATGATTTTACCTAATCCGGTACAATACAATTGCTTTTTAGAACCAATTTGAGTGTTGATTTGTAAATCGTGAGGGCCTTCTACTTTATCTAAAAAATAAACCTCTTGATTTTTATAAATGGCTAAATGAGCAGTTTCATCAGCACGTTTTACTAATTCCTCCATGAAAGGTCTTGCCTTATTAATGAAGTTTTTGTTTATAGAAACACGTTGTCCTAATTCAAATAACTTTAAACCTAAACGGTATTTGTCATTTTCAGGATTTTGCTGAATCACATCTAATGCGACCATGGTTGCCAACATTCTATATACAGCACTTTTGTTGGTACTCATTTTCTGAGCAATTTCAGTAACACCTAATTCTTGAACAGAAGGAGTAAAGCAATCCAATATTTTGAATGCTTTTTCAACAGAAGTGTTTAGTATTTTTTTATCGTTATTCATGATGTTTATAAAGCTTCGCAATAGTTGATCAAAAGAATTTGTTGCTTAAATAATTCTTCTTTTTTTGCTTCTAAAAAAGAATCAATTGATTCGAATTCTATGCTTGAGGTAATAGTACGTTTGTTTAAAAAGGCAGAAAAATCTTTTTCTATTTTGTTAAAAGAACTCTTTTTATTCCAAGATATTAATAAATGGGAACAATTTTCTGAAAAAATGTCATCATGAATAATTTTGAAATTAGGGGGGTAAGTTTTTATTAAGTCAAACACTTTTACCGAGAGTTCAATTAACTTATCTCCAACAACAAATATTAGTAATTCATAAACATTAATATTCTCAATTTCATCCAGGGTAATATTTTTTTTGTTTTTCTTCATTGAAAAATCAAGGGTTCGTATCCCAATATTAGTTGAAATTATGTGAGGATATAAAGTAATATCTTTTTTATAACCCTTTTTTAAGAAAGGAATTAATAAATCTTCATTTTTATTAAATTCATCATAGGTATAATGATATATATATCCAGTTATTTTGGTTTCGTTTTTAAGTGTCACCTCAACATAGAAACGATATGCATTCCCTGTATCTGGAAATGATTTAAAAAATGAAAAGGATAATATGATGAAGAAAAGTACTCTCATTATTCAGCTTTCTTATATGCTGTCACTTTAATTTCAATTAATAAATGGGGGTGTGGTAATTGGTGAACAGCAACAGTAGTACGTGTTGGTCCATCATAATCGAAATATGATGCGTATACTTCATTGTATCCTCCAAAATCATTCATGTTTACTAAAAATGAAGAAACATCTACAATGTCTTTTAAACTAGCACCTTCTTCTTTTAAGATGTCATTAATATTTTCTAATACTGCTTTTGTTTGTGCTTTAATGTCTAATTTGGTAGTTCCAAATTCATCAACTTCAACACCTTCAAAGGTATTATCTGTTCTTCTAGAACTTGTACCTGAGACAAAAATAAAATCACCTACACGTTTTACATGTGGGAATTTTCCTCTTGGTGTTGCTTTGTGTTTTATTAGTTTTCCTTTATTCATGTTACGCTATATTTTAAACTAATTCTTTTAATTTTTCAACCATTCTATATACGTCTTCAAATGAATTATATAATGGAATAGGCGCACAACGGATAACATCAGGTTCTCTCCAGTCTGTTATGATGTGGTTTTTTGTTAGTTTTTTATGCAAACTTTTATCAGCATTTTTTACTTGTATAGATAATTGACAACCTCTTTCTTTTGGATTAGCAGGTGTAATTATTTTAATACTGTCTGATTCAATTGTGTTCAATAAGAACTCAAAGTAACCAGTAAGTTTCTCTGATTTTTCTCTAAGTGCATCCATTCCAACTTCATTAAACATATCCAAAGAAGCTTTAATAGCAGCCATGGATAAAATTGGAGGATTACTCAATTGATACCCTTCAGCTCCAGGCATTACATCAAGCTCTTGTCGCATGTTAAAACGTGTTGTTTTATTATGACTCCACCATCCTGAGAATTTTTTTAATGATTTGTTGTTAGCGTGTTTTTCATGAACAAACAAACCACCTAAACTTCCTGGTCCTGAATTTAAGTATTTGTATGTACACCAAGCAGCAAAATCTACTCCAGAATCATGTAATTCAGGTTTAATATTACCAACACCATGAGCCAAGTCAATACCAACCATACAGTCTTTAGCGTGACCAGTTTCTGCAATACGTTTGATGTCTAAATATTGTCCGGTATAATAATTTACACCACCAATTAGTAATAAAGCTATTTCATCACCTTGTTCTTCAACAATAGTTTCTAGGTCTTCTATTTTAAGTAGCTCTTCTCCTTTTCGAGGTTTCCATTCTACTAATCCTTCTTTTGGATCGAAACCATGAAAACGTAATTGAGATTCTACCGCATAACGATCAGAAGGAAAAGCGTCAGACTCTATAACTATTTTATATTTTGTTTTTGTTGGCTGATAAAAAGATACCATTAACAAGTGTAAATTTGTTGTTAAGGTATTCATAGTTACCACCTCAATTGGTTTTGCACCAACAACTTTTGCCATTGATTCTGCTAAGAATTCATGATATGGCATCCAAGGATTTTTCGCTTCAAAGTGTCCTTCAACTCCAAAATTTGCCCAATCTTCTAGTTCTTGATTAATATATTCTTTGGTTGACTTTGGTTGCAATCCTAATGAGTTACCACACATATAAATCCATTCATGTCCTTTTTTGTCTTTAGGGATATGAAATTCATTACGTAAATGACTGATATTATCTTCTTTATCTAGTTTTTTAGCGTGCTCTAATGTAGCTTGAAATGCTGTTGACATTGTGTGTTGTTTTAATAATTGAAACAGTGTTTTACAAATATATAAAAATAAAACTTAAACAAAAATGCTTCAGCTTTACTTTTTATAAAAACCTATGTTAGTGTTTTAAAAACTTCCGAGTAAAAACTGGAGTATTGTTGTTTAATATTTGAACAAAATAAATTCCTGCTTGTAGTGAATTGATATTTATTTTTTGATTAAAAGTATAAGTCGAATGCGTTTTGATTATTTTCTGACCAATTACAGAATATACTTCTAGAGTATATGTTTCTGAAGTGAACTTTGAAGATTCAATTTCCAAGAAGTTAGTTGCGGGATTCTTTATTATGGTAAAATTTGTAATAAGGCTTTCATCATCAATTCCTAAAGCATTAACAGTAATGTCTTTTGTTATTACATCAGTCTTTTCACAGTTGGTAATTGTTAATGTAACTGTGAAATCGCCAATAGCTGTATAGGAATGTATAGGGTTTTCATCTGTAGAAGTGTTACTGTCCCCAAAATCCCATGCATAAGAAATTGCATTTTGACTAGTATTGGTAAATGTAAAGGTTTCGTTTGTATTTGAGCTGTTAAAAGTAGCTATCGGGTCGTACTTATCGATATTCCATACCGTAAAATCATCAAAAACAACAAGTTTTACGGCATTTTTAATAATAGTTGCATCTGTATTGCTTAGGGAGGAATTGAAAGCAACTAAAGTAGGGTCTTTTCTGAATAGTGTACAATAAAATGTAATGGCTCCTGTATAACTTCCAGTTAGTGAAGGGTGGCTTCCATCACCTGAATATAAGTCTAATGTTGGGTGATTGGTTCTTAAATAGCGCCAGACAGCTCCAACGGGCGAAGCTATTCCGTTATTGTCGTTAGCCATAATTTGGTAACGTTGTCGTAATAAATTGTCCATGCCCTCATAGGTGCAAACAGGTGGCCACCCTCCACAATTAGCTGCATCGCCATTTTCTCTTCCCCATGTCATATAAAAAGCTGGTTTAGCACAAGGATTGTATTGTTTGATTAGATTGCTTAGTTGAGTAGCGTATGGGTATACTTCTGTGGCTACTTGAGCGTCTGGAAAAGAGGGGAATTGACTCTGATCTTGTAATACTACATAATCCCAGTTGCCAGCTTGTATTTTACCAATACTGGTAGCGTTGGTTGCATGTCCTTTAAGTCTATGCCCTCCGGGGGTATTTGAATCATAATTAAACGTATTTCCAGTTGAAGTCGCTACTTGTTGAATTAAATTTGGTAAATTATTAGCTGCAGTATAGCTATTTCCTAAAAATAAAACGTTTTTAGTGTCCTGTGAATACAATGATTGCATGCTGAAGAGAATCAGCATAAAGTAAATTTTTTTCATGTTGCTTTATAATTAAGGGTAAAGCAAATATATGAAAATATACAACCCCTTCTAAAGCAAAAAGTTAATGGTGTTTTTTTAGTAGTTGGGGAAATTTATTTTTAAAACGATTTAGCCTAGGAATCGACACGCCTTTTATATAGCTGTTGTTTGGGTGTAAGCGTTCATAATTTTGATGGTAGTTTTCTGCAATCCAAAAAATTTCAAATTTCATTACTTCCGCTGCAATAGTAGTTTGTAGTTGTATTGACAATGCCTCTTTTTTTGCTTCAATGACTTTTTGCTCTGCTTCGTTTTGATAAAAAATAATTGACCGGTATTGAGATCCTTTATCTGGGCCTTGTCCGTTTACTTGTATGGGGTTTTGTGATCCAAAATAAACATCAACTAAAGATATGAAACTGATCTTTTCGGGGTTGTAAGTTACTTCAATAGCTTCGGCATGTCCAGTACGTCCTGTATTGCTGCTTTCATAGGTAGGGTTTTGAGTATGCCCGCCAGAGTATCCGCTTATTACTTCTTCAACTCCACTTAAGCTTTCAAAAATAGCTTCTACGCACCAAAAACAACCACTGGCAAAATATGCTTTTTCAAGTTTAGAGTTGTTTAATTCTTGAGAAGTTGTTGTGTTACTGCAGGATAGTGTGATAAAAGCAAATAAAAAAGGAATCAAATAATTCTTCATGGTAAAATTGTTTTTTACTAGGTCGAAAAAATAATTGATTCCTTAATCACTCAAGTGGTATTAATTTATACTAAATTCCACTGATGGGTTAGAACCAATCCAGTCGCATGCTTTTAATTTTAGAGTTATCAGGAATACTAGCCACATCAATAGTTCTTGAATAATCAAATTTATATGCGCTAGGTAATTGGTCTATAGCGATAGTGATGTAAAAATCTTGATTTTTAAATTCTACGTTTATATTATTTAGTATTCTATCAATTTTTAAAACTTCATAATGCGTTTTAAAATCTTTAAAAGTACTATTTAAGCTTACGTTTTTATCCGTTTTAAACCTTGAATCCCTTAGGGTAACAATGTTTATTGTTGCGTTTTTATCTAAGGATTCTGAAGGTGATAAAGAAAGCAAATGTGCGCCACCTTTTTCATAAACTTCTATGTCTGTAGAGTTACCTGTAAACTCATCGCCGGCAACATGTTTTACGATCGAGTCGTTGGCAAAAACGGAATCGATTTGTTTAATGGTGTATTCTTTTTGTAATATTCCAATTTTATCTTTTTGAATTAAAAATGGATCTTCTTTTTTAGCACATTGTATAAATGTGATACTTGCTAATGCTATGATGATTGTTTTTTTCATGATAAAATTTATTTTGTAATTCCTGAGTAATCGAGAATCTGTTCGTTTGATTTTTATTTAATTAATTTCTTTAAAATTCCAAGAACACTTCTAATAAAAGTAGCACTTGTAAGTATTTTTATAACAGGGTTCTGACGGGTGCTTCTTCGAGTTGATGCTCTTCTATTATTTCTTTCTTTTTCTCGACGGGTAATTTCTTGTTCTTTATCTTTTTTTGATACTTGAATTTTTTGCTCTAAAATTTCATAAGCACTTTCACGGTCAATTTCTTCTTTGTATTTTTTTACTAAATCAGAATCGTTAATAAGTGTTCTTAACTCAACTTTGGTTAAAATATCCATTCTACTCATTGGTGCACGTAATAAAGTTGCTGCTAATGGAGTAGGTCTTCCTTTTTCATCTAAGGCTGAAACTAAAGCTTCACCAATACCAAGTGAAGTTAATACTTCGGCGGTGTCATAAAAATCAGTTTCAGGATAGTTTTGTGCGGTCAGTTTAATTGCTTTTCTGTCTTTTGCAGTAAATGCTCTTAAAGCGTGCTGTATTTTAAGTCCTAATTGACTTAGTATTCCTTCTGGAACATCAGTTGGGTTTTGAGTAACAAAGTACAATCCAATTCCTTTAGATCGAATTAATTTTACAATACTTTCTAGTTGTTCCAATAATGCTTTCGAGGCGTTTTTGAATATTAAATGAGCTTCATCAATAAATAAAATTAACTCAGGTTGATCAGCATCTCCTTGTTCAGGAAAAGTTTCATATATCTCGGCCAATAAACTCAACATAAAGGTAGAGAATAATTTAGGCTTATCTTGAATGTCTGTTAAGCGTAAAATGTTTATATACCCTTTTCCGTTTTCGTCAATTCGTGTTAAATCGTTAACATCAAATGATTTTTCTCCAAAGAATAAATCCCCTCCCTGCTGTTCAATTTCAATTATTTTTCGAAGTATAGCTCCTGTAGATGAGGTTGAGATTCTTCCATATTCTTCTTGGAATTCTTCCTTTCCAGCTCCTGTTGCAAATTGCAGTACTTTTTTAAAATCTTTTAAATCTAACAATCCTAATTGATTGTCATCACAGTATTTAAAAATAACAGAAATAATTCCAGCTTGAGTTTCCGTAACATCTAAAATACGAGATAATAGCACTGGTCCAAATTCAGAAACTGTTGCACGCATACGTACACCACCTTGCTCAGATAAGGTTAAAATTTCAACTGGAAAATTTGATGCGTTAAATGGAATTCCAATTTTTTCATGACGCTCGTCAATTTTAGGATGTCCTTCACTAGCTTTAGCAATACCACTCAAATCCCCTTTCATATCCATTAATAGTACAGGGATTCCTTTTTCGGATAAGTTTTCTGCCAGTACTTGTAGAGACTTTGTTTTACCAGTACCAGTTGCACCTGCTATTAATCCATGATGGTTTAATGTTTTAAGAGGGATTTTTACAAAAGCATTGGTGAGTGTTTCTTCTCCTAACATTGCTGCGCCAATAGTAATAAACTCACCTTTGGTTGTATAGCCTTCATTGATATGATTAAAAAACTTTTCCGAGTCATTCATTTTAATAAAATTTTGATAAAAATAGTCAATATCAAATTAAAAATAAGACTTAAATAAAACGATAATTTAAAAATAAACAAGGGAATTATGTAGGAGGCGATTATTTCTTGTTTATTCTATTTTAGATTACCTTTGCCGAACGTATGCAGAAAGATATTAAAGAATTAGTTGGTAAAGGAGAAATGCTTCCGTTAATGGAGGAGTTTTACACCATTCAAGGAGAAGGTTTTTATAAAGGAACAGCAGCTTATTTTATTAGAATAGGTGGTTGTGATGTTGGATGCCATTGGTGCGATGTGAAAGAAAGCTGGGATGCAAATTTACATCCTCCAACAAATACAATTCAAATTGCTGAAAATGCAGCTAAATATTCTGATACAATTGTTGTTACAGGTGGAGAACCATTGATGTGGAATATGAAGCCATTGACTGATGCTTTAAAAACAAACGGGTTAAAAACACATATAGAAACTTCTGGAGCGTATAAGCTTTCCGGAGATTGGGATTGGATTTGTTTATCTCCTAAAAAAACAAAGTTACCAACCCAAGAAGTGCATGATGCTGCGCATGAGTTAAAAGTAATTATTTATAACAAGAGTGATTTTAAGTTTGCTGAAGAACAAGCAGAAAAAGTAAATGACAATTGTATGTTATTTATGCAGCCAGAATGGAGTAAGAAAGATGAAATGATTCCGTTAATGGTAGAGTATGTAATGAAAAATCCAAAATGGAAAATGTCATTACAAACGCATAAATATATGAATATACCGTAGGGTTACCTATTGGTTATTATTTATAACTGTAAGTCTTACAAGAAAATCATAATGTTCGCCCTCCTGAATCAACTCACATTCTAGTCCATTGGCATGACATGCGTTTTGTAATGTGTTGAAATCAAGATATAGCCAATCAAAAGTGGCAGACTTTTCTCCTTTGTAGGACATAGTAAATTCTACTTCACCATAATATTCATCTGGATTTACCCAAAAACCACCTTCTTCATCTTGTTCAAACATGTATGAAATGTCAGATGAATCCAGTAATATTTGACCATTAGTATTTAATAAGCTTTTTAAATGCTGTAGAAATAGATTGATACGTTCTATTTTACCACAAATTCCAATACCATTCATTAACAATAAAAGCGTATCATAAGTTTCTTTTACTTCAAAAAGGTTTTTATGAAATGCATTATGAACTCCTCTAAGTTTCGCAACTTCCGAAGCGCCTTTAGAGATATCGATAGCATCTACAGCTAGTTTTTTTTTATCTTGTAAAAACAAGCTATGACTTCCGCTTCCACAGCCAATGTCTAATACTTTTCCTTTGCATAATGTTAATGCTTTCTGTTCTATGACAGGCATTTCACTATAGGACCGGAACAAGTATTCTGATGGTAATTCATCTTCTTCTGAAATAGTAGATTCTGTAATAATGTCCTCAGAATAATTCCCGTTGTAGTAATCAAGTAATGCGTTACCTAAAATATCACTCATAGTAGTATCTTTGTGTCCTTAATAGTATAATTTATTTGTGATGAAAGAATTTTTAGAAGAACTTCCAAAACTTGCCAAAGATACGCATATCGCTAATAAAAAGTTTTTTACAAAGCTAAAAAAACATCCGCCTAAGAATTTAGATTATATCATGCAGGATTTGCATGATGAAGAATTTGAAAACACGGATTGTCTTACTTGTGGGAATTGTTGCAAAACAACAAGTCCTATTTTTACAGATAAAGATATTGTGCGAATTTCAAAACATTTGAAAATGAAGCAGCCTCAATTTATTGAGCAGTATTTGAGGGTTGATGAAGATAACTTTCATGTACTGCAATCATCTCCATGTACTTTTTTAGCAGATGATAATTATTGCATGATTTATGATGTGCGTCCCAAAGCATGTAGTGAATATCCGCATACAAACAGAAGAAAGTTTCAGGCAGTTTTAGATATTACACTAAACAATGTAGAGATATGTCCTGCAGTATATAACATTGTTGAGCAAATGAAAAAGAATATAAAAGTTCGTTAAACTCAATTAATAAGTTTTCGATTTACTGTAACATTTCGATTTATTTTGTAATCATATTTTTGATTATCTTAGTGTAACTTTTATACAGTTATATACAATATGTTACTAATCGGTCATAGGGGGTGTCGCGGATTATTGCCTGAAAATACGATAGCATCGTTTAAAGAAGCAATCAAATTGGGTGTTCATGCTGTTGAATTAGATATAGTTGTTACAGGCGATAATAAAGTAGTTGTTTCTCATGAGCCTTTTATGTCTCAAACATATTGTTTAAAACCAGATGGAACCCAATTAACTAGTGGCGAAGATCAAAAGTATAATCTGTTTCAGATGTCGTATGAACAGATAAAACAGTTTGATTGCGGTTTAAAAGCACACCCTAGATTTCCTGATCAAAAAGATCAAAAAGCATATAAGCCTTTATTGAAAGAAGTAATTGAGGTTTGTGAAGATTTTGTAAAACAAAATTCTCATGAATCAATAGATTATATTATTGAAATAAAAAGCGCCTCAAAATATTATAATATTTTTTACCTAGAACCATATGGATATGTGAAGCTGGTTTTAGAAACAATTTCAGGTTATGATTTTAAAAACAGAATTGTATTAAAATCATTTGATGTTACAATTTTAAATGAAATTAAAAAACAGAATCCAGAAATAAAAGTGTCTTTGTTGGTAAATAGACAAGAAGTTATTTCTGATAAATTAAAGCAGTTAAATTTTACGCCAGAAATATTAGGGCCATATTATGAATTGTTGACCAAGGGGGAAGTGGCTAAATATCAAGATTTAGGGTTACTTATATATACATGGACGGTCAATGAAATGTCTGACATTAAACGAATACAATCTTATGGTGTTGATGGAATTATTACTGACTATCCGAATAGAGTGTTAAAATAATAGAACCTTTTATTTGAGGTGTTAATTATAGTATTTAAATTAGATTTAAAAATAAACTAACTATAAAATGAAAAAAAGTATTTGTGTATTAGCATTGTGTTTATTATCAGTATCAAACGCATTTTCAGGAAACTGGATGAACTCACTAGAAGATGGTAAAAAAGTAGCTATGGCTACCAATAAATTGATTCTGGTAGATTTTTGGGCTACTTGGTGTGGGCCGTGTAGGAAAATGGATAGTGAATCATGGTCTAAAAAAGAGGTGTCTGTGTTGATGAATAATTATGTGTCAGTAAAATTAAACATTGATGAAAATAGGTCTTTAGCTCAGCAATATGGAGTTAAAGGGATACCTTATGTGTTTATATTAGATGCAACAGGTAAAATTATTTATCAGCAGATGAGTTATAAAACAAAGTCTCAAGTGATGGCTTTATTAAAGAAATATGCAGTTAATACAGAGTATATGTTTATTATTCTAAAAGTAAAACCCTGTCAACAACAAGTAGGTTAGCAACAAAGAGTCAGGATTTTAGTTTGTATCTAAAAGGAGATCTAAGGAGGGCTTATTTAAATGTTTCTAATGAATATTTAAAAGAGGCAGAAAAATTATTAAAAAAAGAAAAAGGAGCTAAATTTGAAAAGCTTGCTTTAAAAATGGACTTATTAGCTATTCAAGATGTTTTATATAGAGGTAAAACAAAAAAGGCTCTGAAAAAAATAAATGAATTAAATGTTGAGAAGTTAGACGCTTACGCTTATGCTCAATTCTGTTTTTTAAATTGTATAGTATATAAGCAAAAGAAAGATGGTCATAATGAGAGTATTTGGCAACAAAAATTAGTGAAGACAGGTAAGTCAGCGAATTTTATGAAAAAAATGGGATTATTATTTGAGTAGTGATTATGTAAAGATGTATTAAAAAAGCCCTGTAATTCATAGGGCTTTTTTAATACAATAAATATTGCTTTCTCATTTGGTCATATTGTTGTAAACCTTCTAACCACGATTGTCTAATCTCTTTATGATTTGAGCCATTTGCAATTTGTTGTTGTAGTATTTTTGTTCCAGCTAGCTTGGTGAAAAAATTGTTGAAAAATGTTTCTTTATCGGGTGATAAGTTATATGCATTTGAAAGCCATTCCAGGTTTAATACGTCAAGTTTGGTTGTGTTTCTTAAGTCTTCACCATAACAAATTTTATTTTCATATTTTGGGTATTTTGCTCCTTCGTTAGGTTTTGGTATGAAACTGAAATTGGTTTTAGGCAAGTATGGAGCTCCGAAAATTTGAAATTGCATTTCAGTTCCTCTACCAACACTAACAGTGGTCCCTTCAAAAAAGCATAAACTAGGGTATAAGTTAATGGCTAGATCATTAGGTAAATTAGGCGATGGTTTTATCGGTAAGCTATATTCAGTTTGTTTATTGTAATTCTCACATTTAATTATGGTAATAGCGCATTCGATTCCGTTATTTAGCCATTTTTCACCATTAATCATTTGTGCGTACTCTCCAATGGTCATTCCGTGAACAATAGGAATAGGGTGCATTCCTACAAAACTTTTATGAGCGGGTTCTAAAATAGGTCCGTCCGTATAGTGTCCGTTTGGATTTGGACGATCTAAAATAAGCATAGGGATGTTATTTTCTGCACAAGCTTCCATAACATAGTGTAAAGAGGATATGTACGTATAAAATCGTGCTCCGACATCTTGTATGTCAAAAAGAATAATATCCAAACCATTTAATTGATCAACAGAAGGTTTTTTGTTTTTTCCGTAGATAGAAATAATATCAATTCCTGTTTTAGGGTCTTTCCCGTTGGTAACATGTTCACCAGCATCTGCTTTTCCTCTAAAACCATGTTCAGGGGCAAAAACTTTTTGAATATCAATATTCAATGAAACTAAGGAATCTACTAAATGTGTGTGGTTATTCTCTTTAAAGATAACACTAGTTTGATTTGCTACTACACCAATACGCTTGTTTTTTAGTAATGGTAAGTAATTATTTAGTCGATTAGCCGCAACTATAATTGGTTTTTCCTGGGCAGTCGAAGCTTCATTAATTTGCGTATCACTAACTTTTGTCGCTTCATTTTTTTGAGACTGACAACTTCCTAAAGAAAAAAGGAAGGCTAAAACGATAAAAAATGTATTTTTGGTATTCACTAAATTAGATTTACGTATTGAATTTTGAATTATTTATAGCCAAACGAATTATTGCTGCTAAACAGTATAAAAGTAGTGTATCCTCTCCAATAATAAAAATTGCGATACTAGCAATTGCTTTAGGGATGATAATGATGCTTGTTGCTGTAGCTGCTGGAATTGGGTTGCAACAAAAAATTCAAGAAAAAGTAGCTGCTTTTAACGGGCATATTATGATATCAAAATATGATAATAATGCTTCAGAAGTTTCAGCTAAGCCTGTAGCATTGCATCAAGATTTTTACCCAGAATTTAAAACAGTTATAGGTGTTAAATATGTGCAAGCCATAGCTAATAAAGCTGGGATTATACGTACTGAAAATGATTTTGAGGGGGTTAATTTAAAAGGGGTTGGTACAGATTATAATTGGAGTTATTTTGAAGAATATCTAATAGAGGGGAGGCTCCCAAATGTAGGAGGAGAGAAAGAAAACTCGGAGTTATTGATTTCCGAATACCTAGCAAACAGATTAGGTTTTGAGTTGGGGTCTGTAGTGAAAACTCATTTTTTTAAAGAAGACTCTAATAAGTTGCCAAATACCAGGAATTTTAAAGTAGTTGGAATTTTTAATTCTGGATTTCAGGATTTTGATAAAAAAATTATGATTGCAGATATTCGTCATATACAAAGGATGAATAAATGGAATAGAAATTCAGAAGGAAAATATATTGAGGTAGGAGGATTTGAGGTTTTTTTAGATGATTTTTCTGAAATAGATTTAAAAGGAAAAGAGGTATATCAAAATACGGATTCATTTTTAAATGTATCAACTATAAAAGAGAAGTATTACACCGTTTTTGAGTGGATTAAAATGTTTGACTTTAATATTTATGTAATTATTGGAGTTATGATTTTAATTTCGGTAATAAACATGAGTGTAATGTTATTGGTGTTAATTTTAGAAAAAACAAAACTCATTGGTATTTTAAAGGCGTTAGGTGGTGATAATTGGAGTATTAGGAAAATATTTTTATATAACGCTTCTTATATAGTGTTAATAGGATTGTTTTGGGGGAATTTAATAGGCCTGAGTTTGTTATTTCTTCAGGATACTTTCCATATATTAGAGTTCCCAAACCCAGAAGATTATTATATGAACTATATACCAATATATTTTAATTTTTGGTATGTACTTGCTTTGAATGTAGGGACTTTTGTATTGTGTTTAGTGTTGCTTTTAATACCCTCCCAGATAATCACAAAAATATCTCCTATAAAGGCTATTCGCTTTGAATAAAGAAAATAAGTAGAGCTAATTTCTTCTTCGTAATGTTGGTGTGTTACTAAATAACTTTTCACTATTTTTGCAGTCTCAAAAAAGATTAAATCAATGGAATACGCAAAAAATATATTAGAAACGATAGGGAATACACCTATGGTTAAAATGAATAAAATTACTGCAGAATTACCGTGTTTGGTATTAGCAAAATACGAAACATTTAATCCAGGGAATTCTGTTAAGGATAGAATGGCGTTAACGATGATTGAAGACGCAGAGGCTGATGGGCGATTGAAACCAGGAGGTACTATTATAGAAGGAACTTCAGGTAATACAGGTATGGGCTTAGCTTTAGCAGCAATTGTAAAAGGATACAAATGTATTTTTGTGCTTTCAGATAAGCAATCTAAGGAAAAAATGGATATTCTTGAGGCTGTAGGGGCTGAAGTAGTGGTTTGCCCAACAGCGGTAGAACCTACTGATCCACGTTCGTATTATTCAGTGTCAAAAAGATTGGCTGAAGAAACGCCAAATTCATGGTACGTAAATCAGTATGATAATCCAAGTAATGCTAAGGCTCATTATGAAAGTACTGGCCCAGAAATTTGGAAGCAAACCGAAGGGAAAATAACTCATTTTGTTGTAGGAGTGGGGACTGGAGGAACAATTTCTGGAGTAGGGAAATATTTAAAAGAACAAAACCCAAACATTAAAATTTGGGGAATAGATACATATGGTTCTGTGTTTAAAAAATACCACGAAACTGGTATTTTTGATGAAAATGAAATATACCCTTATGTTACTGAAGGAATAGGGGAGGATATTCTTCCAAAAAACGTGAATTTTGATATTATTGATGGATTTACAAAAGTAACAGATAAAGATGCTGCTGTGTATACACAACGTTTAGCAAAAGAAGAAGGGATGTTTTTGGGTAATTCAGCAGGAGCAGCAGTAAAAGGGTTGTTACAACTAAAAGAAAAATTTACTAAAGAAGATGTAGTAGTAGTATTGTTTCATGATCATGGAAGTAGATATGTGGGAAAAATGTTCAATAACGATTGGATGAGAAAAATGGGGTATATTGATTAATGCAGTATAACTACTAATTATGAATAACAAAAGCCTTACTCTTTAAATAAGTAAGGCTTTTGTTATTCATAAGGAACAATGAGTATAGGGATTTTTGATAATTCAATAATTTCTCTTGTTACGGAGGCTACAAATGCTTTGTATAGAAAATTATGTTTATGATGTCCTATAATAATAAGGTCGATATTTAATTTTTTCGACTCCAGAATAATCATATTAATAGTTGCTCCTTGAATAAGCAGTCCTTCAGCGTCAATGTTTTTTTTAGTAAGTTCTTTTGTGAATTCTTGAAGTTGTCTATGTTCTTCTCTTAACTCATGAGCTCTACTGTCTCGAATGTATTGCGGTCCCACTTGATAACCGACAAAATCAGGTTCAGGAGCTGCAATGTGTACCAACCAAATTTTTGAGTCAAACGCTTTAGCTAACTCGAATGCTTTGTCAATTAGTAAAGTAGTTTTAATATCAAAATCTATGGAGACTAAAATGTTTTTCATGAATCACAATTTTTCAAAAGTACATGTAATATGCTAACTAAAGTTAGTGTTTTTAAGTGTGAAAGGCAAGTTTTTTTTGTGCTTAACTATTGTGTGCTATAAAATGTTAGTTGCAATATTTTATGGGAATGATTTGATTTTTGAAGTAGTGGTAGGTTGGAATGATTAATTGAAATACAGTGATTTGTATTTCGTTTTATAAAATTTCTTTTGGAATAATTTTTCTAGTCCAAGTCTTTATACGTTTGAATTTGGTAACTTCATTGTCAGGGTTGTAGTCTAATGTTGTTTTCCATGAGTTTTCAGGTTTAAATTCTTCTTCAATTCCTTTTAAAACATTTGAGGCAATCTTATTCGAGTTAATGACAACCATACATTCAGTATTTAAATTAGCACTTCTTGGATCAAGGTTGAATGTTCCAATAATGGTTTTTTCTCCGTCAATAACCATTGACTTGGCATGTAGTCCGAAAATTGGCTTATAGTTTAATTTTTCTTGTAATTCACCAGTCATGATCTTGGTTCTTATAGCAGCATCTGGACGGAATTCATAAATTTCTACACCTGTTTTTAATAATTCATGCCTATTTGATTGGTAGCTACTAAAAGCTTCTAAATTATCTGTTGAAGCAAGACTATTTGTTAGGATTCTAATTTTTACACCTCGTTGTATTGCTTCTTTAAATAAATTTTGACTTAATTTGGTGGTAATTAAATAAGGTGTTTGGATGTCTATGGATGTTTTAGCGTTTTTCACTATATTAATAAGTGTGCTAGTTGAAATACCTCCGCCACCTAAACCATCAGATCCATCATTCTTACCAGGGATATCGGAAACAAAATTAACATCATCTAGCCAAACCAAATCACCTGAATCTTTTATCGATTTAAAAGTTGTCGGTAGTTTTTCAATTCTTTCTCGAATTTGTGGCCAAAAATTATCTGGATTGCAAGCATATTCATGAAGTAGTTTAAACTTGTCAGAATCGTTTTTGAGTTCGGAAGGTTCATCTATTATGCTAGTAACTTTTACACTTAATGAGTTATTCCAGAATTTATTAAAAGAGTTTTTTACGTTTCTAGTTTCTTTCCCCAACAAAAGTACATCTCTATCTCTAAAATTATATTCATGATCATAATCAAAATATTCATCAGCAATATTTCGTCCTCCTGTAATTACTACTTTATCATCTACTGTAAAAGTTTTATTGTGCATTCGTTGATTCGCAGATCTAAAATCTGTAGTAACTTTTTTTATTTTATCAAAGATGTTCTTTCCTAAGTTTACACCAGGGTTATATACTTTAATGGAAATATTCTTGTGTGAATTAAGTGTTAGGATATCTATTATGTCTGCATCTACCATAATGTCATCAACAAGAATTCTTACTTTAACACCCCTGTCAGCTGCTCGGACCAGATAGTCACAGGCTATGAGACCTATGTTATCGGTTGAAAAAATAAAGTATTGAATGTCGATAGTTTTTTCAGCATATTCACTTAGCCAAGCTCGAGCAACCATAGAGTTGCTTCCATCTTCTAAAATACATACACCAGTTTTGGATTTCATCAGTGAAGAAAATTCTTCAAGTTCTTTTGAAAGGTTTATGCCGTTATTTCTATGAATACTTGTGCAAAAATCAGTTTTTTTCTGTGCGGTTTCATTTTTTGATTGGGAACATGATACTAATAGCACAATTATAAAAAGATGATAACATTTAAGAATGAATGATTGTTTAAATTGATTAGACATTTTTAATTTAAGTTGAATGGATAAGTTTAGTTTTTTTAATGCTTTAGCATGTAGGTAAACGAAATTAGATGATTTTATGTGAAAGTCAAAATGTTATTTGTTAATAAGGCATTGTAAAAGTTCTTTGGTTTTTTGTAACTTAGGAAAATGCAAGAAGATTTTCTACATTATATCTGGCAATATCAAAAACTAACAACTACTTCATTAAAAACCGTTCAAGGAAATAGACTTCAAGTAATTTCGGCTGGAGAACATAATACGAATTCTGGTCCAGATTTTTATAATTCTAGAATATTAATAGGTTCTCAAGAATGGGCAGGAACCGTAGAGATTCATTTAAAAGCCTCTGATTGGTATGTACATAAGCATCAAAATGATGTTGCTTATGAAAATGTGATACTTCATGTGGTTTGGGAAAATGATGTTGAAGTTTTTGATAGTAATCAAAATACATTAGAAACATTAGTGTTAAAAAATGTTGTTAAAAAAACCTTATTGCAAAATTATACACAATTACTTCAGCGTAAAAATTGGATAAATTGTGAAACTCAAATTAATAGTATAGATGAATTTACCATGTCTTTCTGGAAACAAAAGTTATTAGTGCAACGCTTGCATCGTAAGGCAGTAAAGTTTCAATTAGTATTGGATGATTTGCAAAACAACTGGGAAGCATTATTGTTTCATCAATTAGCTAGAAATTTCGGGTTAAAAATTAATGCATCCGCTTTTTCTCAATTGACTAGAAGTATTTCTTTTAATGTGTTCAAGAAAGAAATGTCAAGTATATTAAGGTTAGAGGCTTTGTTGTTTGGGCAGTCAAATTTGTTGAACGAACTGGAGATGGACGAGTATTATGATATTCTTCAAAAAGAATATCAATATTTACAGCAGAAGCATCAGTTGCAAGATTCGTTAGTTAAGCTGCAGTTTTTTAGGTTGCGTCCTATAAGTTTTCCTATAATAAGGCTATCACAATTCGCAGCACTGTACTATTCTCAAAAAAACTTGTTTTCGAAAATTATCGCAATAAAAACTATTGATGATATTTATGAGTTGTTTGAGTTAAGTGCTTCAGAGTATTGGGATACCCATTATACATTTGGTAAAGAAGCTGCAAAACGAACAAAAAAAGTAAGTAAGTCCTTTGTTGATTTAGTGGTTTTAAATACAATAATCCCTATAAAATTCATGTATACCAAAAGTCTTGGTAAAGATAATTTTGAAGAATTATTAGGCCTGTATAGAGCAATTAAATCGGAAAAAAATAGTGTTATAAGTAAGTTTAAAGAGTTGAAAGTAGCAACTGTATCATCCGCTGATACACAATCGCTTATTGAGTTAAAAACACAGTATTGTAATCAACACAAATGCTTGTATTGTGAAATAGGAAATAAATTGTTGTATCCTTCTTAAAAATGACTAATTTGCATCGTTATTATGAGTTTTGTTAAAGAGATAAAATACTTTTTTGAAAAACACGGTTTTGCAGTGTCTTCTCGATTAGCAGATCGTCTAGGGATGCGTGCAAAAAATGTGCGCTTGTTTTTTATCTACTTAACGTTTGCAACTCTAGGAGTCTCATTTGCAATATATTTAACTACCGCTTTTCTTTTAAAGCTTAAAGATTTGGTGTATACCAAAAGAACCTCAGTATTTGATTTGTAATATGATAATTATTTTTAAATCGAAATTTCGGATTGCCTTATTATTAATAATAAGTATTTTGCTAATAGGTGTTTTTGGCTATCGATTTATAGCTGATTACAGTTGGATAGATGCTTTGTATATGACTGTAATTACAATTTCAACGGTTGGTTTTTCTGAAGTTGCTCCTTTGAGTAATTTGGCAAAACTGTTTACTGTAGGGTTAATTTCAGCAAGTGTATTGACCTTAGCTTATTCAATATCTATAATTACAGAATACTTAATGGATAAAAATTCTTTTGAACAATTTAAAAACAGAAAAATGAAAAAGAAAATTGATAAGCTTTCAAATCATATCATTATCTGTGGTTATGGAAGAAATGGTATGCAGGCAGCTCAAAAATTATCGTTATATAATAGGCCTTTTGTGGTCATTGAGAAGAACAAAGAACTTATTGAGAAGTATGATGATGATGTATTATTTGTTTATGGTAATGCAAATGAAGATGAAGTGCTGTTAGAGTCTGGAATTGAAAGTGCACATAGTATTATTGTAGCTTTGCCTAATGATGCAGATAATTTATTCGTTGTGCTTTCTGCACGACAAATAAACAAAAATGTGGGTATAATAAGTCGGGCTTCTCAGGAGGCTTCTTATAAAAAACTAAAATTAGCAGGAGCAAATAATGTTATTATGCCAGATAAAATTGGTGGAGATCACATGGCTTCTTTAGTAGTAATGCCTGATTTGGTAGAGTTTTTAGATAATTTATCAATTATAGATGATAATAAGGTAAACGTGGAGGAAGTAGCGGTAGAGGCTATAACATCTAATGGTAGTTTACAGACTATCAAAGATTTGGATTTTAGGAATAAAACGGGTTGTAGTATCATTGGCTATAAAACTCCTGACCGGGAGTACATCATTAATCCTGAGGCAACTACTGTTTTATATCCTGAATCTAAGCTTATTGTGTTAGGAAGACCAGAACAAATTTTAGCATTAAACAAAATGTTTGACATATAACATTAAAGGAGTATTTAACAACAAAAATTTTAGATTGCGTTTTTTTTTCGCCATCTTGCTGCACCAAAAAAAACTTAACAACTAATTAATCAACTAAAACAAAAAAATGAAGACACGATTTCTTTCATTATTATTAACAATACTACCTTTTTTGACTTTTGCTCAAGATACTGCTGAAAAGGCATTAACTATTGATCAAAAAATAGATGCTTTTTTCAGGCCTATAGCTGATGCTGTTGGAAGTGTAATCTTTTACTCAGTATCATTTGGGGATAAATCAGTACCAGTGGTATTGATTGTATTGATCTTAGGGGCATTATTTTTTACAATATATTTTAAATTTGCAAACTTTACCTTGATTAAAACAGCTATTAAAGTTGTTAGAGGTGATTATGATGCAATTGATCACCATACGGTAGATGTAGCTGAAGGAGATTCAACACCTGGAGGTGATATTTTTGAAACTATTGCTGTAGAAAGTGCAGAAGGAGAGGTTACTCATTTCCAAGCCTTAACAGCGGCATTATCTGCAACGGTAGGTTTAGGGAACATTGCTGGGGTTGCGGTAGCAGTTGCAGTAGGAGGGCCAGGAGCTACATTTTGGATGATTTTAGCAGGATTCTTAGGAATGGCGTCTAAATTTACGGAATGTACTTTAGGAGTTAAGTATAGAGAGGTAATGGAAGATGGTACTGTGCATGGAGGACCAATGTATTACTTGAAAACGGGATTAGCAGAAATGGGTATGGCGAAACTTGGAAAGGTATTAGCGGTGTTCTTTGCAATCATGTGTGTAGGTGGTTCTTTCGGTGGAGGAAATATGTTTCAAGCAAATCAAGCTGCTGCACAATTAGTAGAGCGATTTGGGATTGAAAGTGGTGCTGCGGGATTAATATTCGGTATTATAATGGCTGCTATTGTTGGAGTTGTAATTATAGGAGGAATTAAAAGAATTGGTTCGGTAACTGAAAAGGTTGTTCCATTTATGGCGGCTATTTATGTAGGAGCTGCGTTAATTATTATAGCAATGAATTATGATCTTGTGCCACAGGCGTTTGGGATGATTTACGATGGTGCTTTTAATCCTGATGCTGCTTTAGGTGGTGTTTTAGGGGTGTTGATTGTAGGGTTTCAAAGAGCAGCATTTTCAAATGAAGCTGGAGTTGGTTCTGCTGCAATTGCGCATTCTGCTGTAAAAACAAAATATGCTGCTTCTGAAGGTATAGTTGCGCTATTAGAGCCTTTTATTGATACAGTTGTAATTTGTACGATGACTGCTTTAGTTATTGTTATCACAAATATTGGTGGAGGATTCTTTGAGTATGGGCAAACAGGAATTCAAGGTGTAGAGTTAACTACAAAAGCTTTTGATTCTGCAATACCAGGATTCTCATGGGTATTAACTATAGCGGTTGTGTTATTTGCTATATCTACAATGTTATCATGGTCATACTATGGTTTGCAGGCTTGGAAGTTTTTATTCGGAAAAGGGAAAACAGTTGATATAGTGTATAAGGTATTATTTTTATTATTCGTAATTTTAGGAGCGTCAATAAGTTTAGGAGCTGTAATAGACTTCTCTGATGCAATGATTTTTGCAATGGTTTTTCCTAACGTAATAGGATTGGTACTATTGTCTCCTAAGGTTCGTGAAGAGCTTAAAATATTTAAAGACAAAATTGCTTCAGTGAAATAAATAAAAATTCAATGAAAAATATTAAATCTCACTTCGTGTTTACAAAACAACAACGTAGTGGGGTTTTTGTTTTACTATTACTTATTGTTGTGTTTCAGTGTATTTATTTTTTTGCTGATTTTACTGCTGATGAGTTTAATGTTGTTGATCAACAGAAAATAACAGCTTTTCAAAAGGAAATAGATAGCTTGGCTTTAATTAAGAAAGCTAGTAAGTATGAAGTACGACCATATAACCCAAATTTTATAACAGATTATAAAGGTTATGTTTTAGGAATGTCGGTAGAAGAAATTGATCGTTTGCACGATTTTAGGAAGTTGAATAAATACGTAAACTCTGCTAAAGAGTTTCAGAAAATAACTCAGGTTTCTGATTCATTACTTTTAGTGATGAGTCCTAAGTTTAAATTTCCAGATTGGGTAATTAAAATGAGGACATCTAATAGGTATTCTTCATCATATCAAAAAGATTTGAATAAAGCTGAAGCTAAAGATATTTATAAGGCAACAAAATTGGAATACAAGCTTGCTTATAGGGTTGTTAATTTTCGAAAGAAGCTGAATTGGGTTCCTTTCCTTTGATCAGTTAAATGATGTGTATGATTTGTCGGAAGAAGATGTCAAAAAAGTCAAGCAGAAATTTGTATTGAAAACTATCCCTAATATTAAAAAAATAAACATTAATTTAGCCAGCGCTTCTGAATTAGCTGAGTTGATTTATATTAATGAGTATATGGCTGCTAATATAGTTGACGAGCGAGTATTACGGGAAGGGTATAAAAGCTTAGATGAGTTGAAGTACGTGGCTCATTTCCCAATTGAAAAATTAGATCGAATAAAATTATATTTAACTATAAATTAAATCCAAAAATGATGGACAAAAGATACTTTACTGAAGAACACCAACTTTTTAGAGAAAGTCTGCAAGATTTTTTAAAAAAGGAAGTTGTTCCGCATATAGATAAATGGGAAAAGACGGGGACGGTTGAGCGATTTATATGGAAGAAGTTTGGTGATATGGGGTATTTCGGTTTAGCTACTCCTGAAGAATATGGTGGGTTGAATTTAGATTTATTTTATACTGTAATCTTTTTAGAGGAGATGCAGAAAATTAATTCAAGCGGATTTGCTGCTAATATGTGGGCACATGCTTACCTAGCAATGACGCATTTGAATAAAGAAGGAGATCACGATATTAAAAATAAGTATTTAGAGCCTAGTGCTTTAGGTGATAAAATAGGTTGTTTGTGTATAACGGAGCCTTTTGGAGGTTCTGATGTTGCGGGAATGCGTACTACGGCAGTTAAAAAAGGTGATACTTATGTAATAAATGGTTCAAAGACTTTTATTACAAATGGAATATATAGTGATTACTTAGTGGTTGCTGCTAAAACAGCTCCTGAATTAGGTGGTAAAGGAATGAGTATTTTTGTTATGGATAGAGATACTCCTGGTATTTCTGCTACTAAATTAGATAAGTTAGGTTGGAGAGCGTCTGATACGGCTGAAATTGCATTTGATAATGTTACAATTCCTGCTTCTAATTTAATGGGTGAAGAAAATCAAGGTTTCCCGTATATCATGCAGCATTTTGCTTTAGAGCGTTTAATAATGGCAATTAACTCTCATGCAAGAGCGGAATACGCAATTGATTATGCAGTACAATATATGTCAGAACGTTCTGCTTTTGGGAAAACAATAAATAGTTTCCAGGTATTACGTCATAAAATAGCTGATGCTTCTACTCAAATGGAATTGTGTAAAGAATTTAACTATTCAGTTGCTAAGCGTTTAAATGATGGTGAGTATGTCGTTAAAGAGGCTACAATGTCAAAATTAGCATCTACTAAAATGGCTGATGAAGTTATATATGAGTGTCTGCAATTGTTAGGTGGTTATGGGTATATGGAAGAGTATCCTATGGCTCGCTTGTTAAGAGATAGTCGTTTAGGACCAATTGGAGGTGGGACCTCAGAGATACTTAAAGAGATTATAGCTAAGTTGGTTATTGATAAAAAAGAATACAAACCAGCAACATAATAGTTGTTGTTAAAAATAATATAGAGCAAAGCGAAATATTTATTAATTATTGCTAGTTAATTACTAATTAATAATTACTTTTGCCAGCTGAACGCTAAAAGAAGGGAGGTTAAGACTTATGTTAATTATACCAATTAA
>Ga0209291_1000710_pt1 | contig 31385 bp, 22 predicted proteins | sample GOMGulsemesocosm_FD_184633 | JGI IMG/M metagenome (GOLD analysis project Ga0209291, IMG submission 184633) | Methane-oxidizing microbial communities from mesocosms in the Gulf of Mexico - GOM9B Gulf of Mexico (SPAdes) (version 2) | ecosystem: Environmental > Aquatic > Marine > Cold seeps...
CAAACCCTTTTCGTATACGAATGTCTTTGGACATAATTGAGTAGATTTTTCTAAAAAATTCGAGCCAAATTTACAATTTAATAGCCGACTCTTAAAATTGTGTTAAGGCAATTTTATTTATTTATATTCTTTCTAAATAAATATTTTAAAGACTATAAGCTGTGGTACGAAATTTGTTTATATTTACGCTCAAACATATTTTCAATGCGATTTATTTTCACAATTATTACCTTATTAAGTATTAGCATAAGCTATTCACAAACAATTAGTGAGGTAACACCACCGCAACACATTAAAACAATTATTTTACAAGAGTTAACCTCTGAAAGACAAATCCCGTTAATTCAACTTGGAAAAACACTTAACTTTTCCTTTGACGATATTAATGGCGACGAAGCCGACTATTATTACAAAGTATCCCACAGGAATTTTGACTGGACGGAATCTGTTTTGTCAAAAAATGAATACATAAGAGGAATGGATGATCAACACATTCAAGATTATGAAAACTCATTTAACACCTTACAATTATACTCTCACTACAGGTTACAAATTCCAAATAGCGATTTAAGAATAATTAAAACAGGGAATTATTTTTTAGAAATATATGATGACAATGAAGAGCTTTTATTTTCAAAAAAATTCATTGTATACCAAAACAATGCAAGCGTTAAAGTCGAAACAAAAAGATCTAGGGACCTTAACTTCATCAATGAAAAACAGATAGTTCAGTTCACCATAAAGCCCCGCGACAACTTCTTTATCAATCCTAAAAAATCAATAAAAACACTCGTTTTTAAAAACAATAATATTAATGACTGCATCACCAATCTAAAACCACAATATACTATTGGAAATACCCTAATGTATCGTTACGACCAAGAAGCATCTTTTTGGGCAGGAAACGAATATTTCTATTATGACAATAAAAACATTAGAGGAGGAAACATTAGCATTCGAAACTTTGAACTAAACAAAGTATACCACAACAGGCTATACACCAACACATCAAGACGACACCAACCCTACACTTATAACCCAGACATAAATGGTGGTTTTGTTGTTCGAAATTTAAATTCAGATAATCATCATGTTGAAGCCGATTATGTGAAAATTCATTTTTCATTAGAAAACTACGAAAACATGGGGGACAGAAAAATTTATATTGTCGGAAACTTCAATAACTATAAACTAAACGAATCCTCTGAGTTAAAATTCAACACCAACAAGGGCATCTATGAAAATATTTCATTAATCAAACAAGGGTTTGTAAACTACAAATTCATTACACATACTAATAACAAAGTAGATCATTCATTAATTGATGGTAATTTTTATCAAACCGAAAACGAATATACCGTACTTGTTTACTACAAAAACCTAGGAGACAGATACGACAAAGTAATTGGCGTTGGTAGTGCTAGCTCTATAAATATTAGCAATTAATTATTTTCATCACCACGTAAAAGACATCAATTACTTATTAAGTTAAAAAAAAACCTTATTTTTACACCATAACCCCTAGATTATGGTTGAACAAATCACACGAGGAATAAAAATCTCAGTAAAAACAGATTTTGAAGGCACATTTTATAAAAATTATAAAATGCATTTTGCCTTTGGATACATTGTTACCATAGAGAATCAAAGCTCAGAATCAGTTCAACTTACTTCTAGACATTGGGAAATTTACGATTCCTTAAACAACACAGAAATAATTGAAGGTGAAGGTGTTATTGGCAAAAAACCTGTTTTAAAACCAGGAGAAAAACATAGTTACGGATCAGGATGCTTATTAGCATCTCCTTATGGATCAATGAAAGGATTCTACAACATGATAAGTTTCAATTCCTCAAAAACTTTTAAAGTCGTTATTCCCACATTTAAATTAAGTGCTCCATTTGCCTTAAATTAAAAATCCCTTTGATACCCTAATTGCATTATTTTATCATCTTGTTCTACAGTGCAGTAATAACAGTTAGAATTATGTATGACTTTAAATTTCTTTGTTAAAGTAAAACCATTTTTTGTAGAAAAAACAGCATCTAAGTCTATTGTTCCATTTGGCGAAATACGCCTAAAACGAAATTCATTATCTTCTAAAACTTCATTAGCTGTTAATTCATACCAAGCACCCGCAGCAATACCTGAAAGCCATTGCGCATTTTCGTGTAACCCATCAACTTTTTTCGGAGTCAATGATCCTATTAAATTTATTTGGTGCTCTGGCAAACGATCAAAAAAGTATTTTTTATTCTCCTTAAACTGAGTTGATTCAAATTTCGAAATCACACCTCCCCTAACATCATATACTTGATTGTTCGTATCAGCCAACACAACATTACCAACCGTACTAGGTGTAAATTTTTGAGAAGAAACTAACTTTTTTTTTACTCGTTCATTTGTTACCGAAGCAATTAATGTGGTGGTTACAAAGCGAGCGCAATTACTTGCCTTTTTCTTAAATGCCGCATACCGTATTGCTCCTTGTCTTTGCATTTTCTGAATATGACTTTTAGCCTTCTCATAATCTATTTGATCACAAACAGAAGCAACTAACTTACCTTCTCCATGAGTCAATTTTGGGTTAACTGACAAGAATTTTAATATTTCACTTAAATTTTGAATTCTATTATTTACAATTTCTGCCTTAATTGGGAATTTTAGCTCCCTATCATATTTTTGCCCACGAACCCTACCGTTTGGTTCGTTAGTTATATATCTTCCAAAATCATGATATTCTAAATCTCCTTTACTTTTATCAATTAAAACTAAAGCAGCATGACCAGCTCTCAAGTAATCTTTTTTTCCAATACCTAAATATTTCAAAAACGGCGAAAACCACTCTTCTGAAACCATAACTACAGTTTCTGGATACGCTAACACTATTATTATCCCTGTATTATTCGCCATCAGAAACCAATATTGAATTAAACATTAATTCTGAAGTATTATCATGTTCTAAATCCTTATAAACAACTTTTATATCTTCTTTTGATTTTTCAAACATTGTAATACTCACTGTTTTCAGCAATCCCCTATCTATTTTTAAATCTAACATCGGATCTCCAACACCATAGTGTTCATGGAAATACAACAACTCTTCGCTCGAAGAACCATTTTGACCTAAATACTCTTGAAACCATTGTTTACGGAACGTCTTCATCTCTGAATTATAAAGTGTCGACGAACTCCATATTTTTGGCTCTAGTGGTAAATCAGTTATTTGAGCATTTGTCCCGTCCCAAATCAATTCAACTAACCTTAACTCGGAATTCCAATCTACTATTAATAATGTAAAAGGCTCTATATCATTAAAATTATATTGTTGAATTTCAGAGAACACATCATCTACCTCTAGTAACTCCTTTACAATAATCCCTCTACTTTTTTTATAACTTGACTTTCTATCATGTTTTACAAAAGCTCCATTCAACAAGCAAAGCATCCTGTTTTTAGAACTTGCACCTATCCATGTCCCTCCAGCAACGGCATCTTTTGGATATACTAATGAAACATTATTATTTTCATATTGCCTAGGCGGCACTGTTTTTCTATTAACCGCTTCATCCCTATTAGAAATGAGCATAAAATCGGTATTACCTCTATAAATAAAACTTACTGTACACATATAAACTGATAGTCTTAATATCTCTTTGCAACTTACAAAAAAAATACCATCAGCGAACTCAATAATCAAAAGCTTACTAAAAAACAGTATCAATTCCCCCTATTCTATCTTAATAATACATTCCTAATTCCTAATACTTATCTCACATTATAAGCAACTATCTTAACTACAACAATATCCACTAACCTATTCTTGTAAATTTTTAGTATTTTTGACGACTTAGAGATTATTCAAATTTTAGAACTTAAATATTATGTCAAAAGGTTTTTTCAATGTTCCAAACCCGGTAAACGAACCAGTAAAGTCGTATGCCCCTGGAACTCCAGAAAGAGAAGCTGTTACAAAACAATACACTTCTTATTACAACGGAACAGTAGATGTACCATTATATATTGGTAAAGAAGAAGTTAGAACTGGTAATACCAGAAATATGACTTTACCACATGATCACCAACAAGTTGTTGGTACATATCATTTAGCTGAGAAAAAGCACATTGATAACGCTATTTCTTCTGCTTTAGAAGCAAGAGTTCAATGGGCACAAATGCCTTGGGAACAAAGAGCTGCTATATTTTTACGTGCTGCCGATTTAATTGCAGGACCATACAGAGCAAAAATTAACGCTGCAACCATGATTGCACAGTCTAAAAATGTTTTCCAAGCTGAGATTGACGCTGCTTGTGAATTAATTGACTTTTTACGTTTCAACGTAAAATTCATGTCTGACATTTACAAAGACCAACCCGCTTCTTCAAACGGTGTTTGGAACAGAGTTGAATACAGACCTTTAGAAGGATTCATTTACGCAATTACTCCGTTCAACTTTACTGCAATCGCTGCTAACTTACCTGCAAGTGCTGCTTTAATGGGTAACACAGTAGTTTGGAAGCCAAGTGATCATCAAATATTTTCAGCAAAAGTAATTGTTGATATATTTAAAGAAGCTGGTGTACCAGATGGCGTAATTAATGTTGTTTATGGTGACCCTGTTATGATTACTGATACTGTATTAGCAAGCCCTGATTTTGCAGGAATTCACTTTACAGGATCAACATATGTCTTCAAAGAAATTTGGAAGAAAATTGGAGAAAACATCCACAACTACAAAACATACCCAAAAATAGTTGGAGAAACTGGAGGTAAAGATTTCATTATTGCTCACCCTACTTCAAATACTAAACAAGTAGCTACAGCTATATCAAGAGGTGCTTTTGAATACCAAGGACAAAAATGCTCTGCAGCTTCAAGAATTTATTTACCAAAATCTACTGCTACAGAAATAATTAATTTCGTTAAAGAAGATGTTGCATCTTTTAAAATGGGATCTCCAGGGGATTTAAGCAATTTCATTACTGCAGTAATTCACGAAGGTTCTTTTGACAAATTAGCTTCTTATATTGACCAAGCTAAAAAAGATAGTGACGCAGAAATAGTTGCTGGTGGAAACTACGATAAATCTAAAGGATACTTTATTGAGCCAACAGTAATCGTAACTACTAACCCTAACTACGCTACTATGGGAACTGAATTATTCGGACCTGTAGTTACTATTTATGTTTATGAAGACAAAGATTGGTCAGAAACATTAAAATTAGTTGATTCAACTTCTGAATATGCATTAACTGGCGCTGTATTCTCTGAATGTAGATATGCTTTAGAAGAAGCAAACAAAGCATTACAAAACAGTGCAGGTAACTTCTACATCAACGATAAGCCATCTGGAGCTGTTGTTGGACAACAACCATTTGGAGGAGCAAGAGCTTCTGGAACAAATGACAAAGCAGGTTCTGCTCAAAACTTATTACGTTGGGTTTCTCCTCGTTTAATTAAGGAAACATTTGTAACTCCTGTTGATTACAGATACCCTTTCCTAGGAGAGTAATCTAAGTTTTATATTTACACAAAAAGGGCTGTTCGTAATGAACAGCCCTTTTTGTGTTTGCAAGTATTATTTCTGCTAATTATCTCTTAGAAAACCTATTTTTATGGCTTGTATTTAATCGGTAAATAAACCACCTTTTTTGTTTCAAAAAATTCTTCTTCAAAAAAATCAGTCAAATCTGTTAACTGTACTGATTGAAACAGCGATAACTCTTCGGTTAAATCTCCTCCTTTTAAATAAAAGATTCCATTTCTAACATCATGATTCTGTTCTTTCTTTACTTTTTTCCTAACCCAACCAACAAAATCAGTCATATTAGTAACTGCTCTACTTATAACAAAATCATATTTATCATTTACTAAATGAGCGCGAGTTTGCTCTACCTTTACATTAGTCAATCCTAAAACATCAACTACACCCTGAACAACTTTTAATTTTTTTGCAATGATATCAATTAAATGAAATTGCACATCAGGATATAATATTGCCAATGGAATACCAGGAAACCCTCCACCAGTACCTACATCAAGTATTGATGCTCCCTCTTTAAACTGAACAACTTTTGCTATCCCTAGCGAATGCTGCACATGTCTTGTATATAATTCATCAATATCTTTCCTTGAAATTACATTGATTTTACTATTCCAATCCTTATACAAACCTTCTAATTGAGCTAACTGGTCCAATTGAGTTTTCGTTAAATCAGGAAAATATTTAATTATTTCTTCCATTTAAAATACTATTTGACCACAAAACTAGTTAATAATTTTAGTATTTCTTGGACTTAAACAAGCAATTAAACAATTATATTGATAAATTTGCATAATATTAAACCTCAATTTCAACATAATGAATCCTACAATAAAATTTTCAAGAGTTGATTCTGCAAAGTTTTTCAAAACTTTAAACAAGAGAGTTAACACATACTTTAAAGAAAACGGAATTAAAAAAACAGGTAATTGGAAACTATACATTAAAACTATAGTGATGTTTACTTTATTCCTCGCCCCAATGGTGCTAATCCTAACTATAAATCTCCCTTCATGGCTTCAATTACTTTTTGTAGTTATTATTGGTATTGGAATGGCAGGTGTTGGAATGAACGTAATGCACGATGCCAATCACGAAGCTTTTTCTAGTAAAAAGTGGGTCAACAAGTTAATGGGTAGTAGCATTTATATTTTAGCAGGAAACGTATATAACTGGCAAATACAACATAATGTTTTACACCACACCTACACTAATATCCAGGGACATGATGAAGATATTGATGCTGGAAGGATTATTCGTTTCTCTCCACATTCAAAATGGCTTAAAATTCATCAATATCAAAAGTATTACTCTTTTGCTTTATATGGATTATTAACCTTAAACTGGGCTATAACTACTGATTTCATTCAAACATACAAATACTTAAAAAGAAAACTATCTTACGGTAAAGCTCCTAGCGCAGCTACTCAATGGACAAAATTAATTATCAGTAAAATAGTTTATTATTCACTATGGGTAGTTTTACCTTTATTTTTAGGTTTTGCATGGTGGGAAGTTTTAATCGGATTTGTTGTAATGCATTACACAGCAGGTATCATACTAAGTGTTGTATTTCAATTAGCACACGTTATGCCTAATACAGAAACACCAGCACCTGATGAAGACGGAAACATGAAAAACACATGGGCTATACACCAGTTATTCACCACTTCTAATTTTGCGCCTAAAAATTGGTTAGTTAGATTTTACACTGGCGGATTAAACAACCAAGTAGAACATCATTTATACTCCAACATTAGCCATATTCACTATAAAAAAATAGCGAAAATAGTTAAAGAAACTGCACATGAATTTAGCTTACCATATAACGAGTATAAAACTATGGGTAGAGCAATTATTGAACATTACAATCAATTAAACTATTTAGGTAAAAAACCAATTACTACATAAACCAATAAAATCTGGGTAAAGAAAATTCTTTACCCTTTTTACTTTCCATTAAACAACACTTTATGAAACCACTTTCAGACAGAATTAACAGCTTACCAATATCTCAGACTTTAGCAATGGCGGCTAAAACACGAGAATTAAGAAGTGAAGGAAAAGATATTATCGGACTTAGCTTAGGTGAACCAGACTTTAACACACCGGACTTCATTAAAGAGGCCGCTATACAAGCAGTTAACGAAAACTACAACAACTATACCCCTGTAAATGGATACGAAGAGTTAAGAGAGGCTATTTGTAGAAAATTTAAAAGAGATAACAAACTTGATTACACTCCAAATCAAATAGTAGTTTCTACTGGAGCAAAGCAATCTATTGCTAATATCGCAATGGTATTATTAAACCCTGGTGATGAAGTTTTACTTCCTGCACCTTACTGGGTAAGCTACTCTGCAATCGCAACTTTAGCTGAAGCAACTTACAAAGAGATCCCTTCTTCAATTGACACTGATTTTAAAATTACACCAGCACAATTAGAAGCAGCTATTACACCTAAAACTAAATTAATATTTTTCAACTCACCTAATAATCCAAGTGGATCAAAATATACAGAAAAAGAATATTTAGCATTAGCTGAAGTACTAAAGAAACACCCAAACATCTTTATTCTTTCTGATGAGATATATGAACACATCAATTATGAAGGTGAGAATTTTAGTTTCGCTAGAATCCCTGACTTATATGATCGCACCATTACAGTAAATGGAGTTGCTAAAGCTTTTGCTATGACTGGATGGAGAGTTGGATACATTGGAGCTCCTGAATGGATTGCTAAGGCCTGCACTAAAATGCAAGGACAAATCACCTCAGGAACTAACTGTATAGCACAAAGAGCTACAATTGCAGCACTTGACGCTCCAGTAAGCAAAATACAATACATGGTTGATGAATTTAAGTCAAGACGTGATATTGTTATTAGTTTACTAAATGAAATTGAAGGTGTAAAAACAAATACTCCAAACGGAGCTTTCTATCTTTTCCCCGATGTATCTGCATTTTTCGGAAAAACACTAAACAAAACAACAATCAATAACGCCTCTGATTTTGCTTTATATTTATTAGAAGAAGCTCATGTAGCAACTGTAACAGGTGATGCTTTCGGTGCTCCAAATTGTATTAGAATTTCTTATGCAGCTAGTGAAGAACAGCTAAGAGAAGCAATGGCACGAATTAAAAAAGCATTAAGCTAACACTAGCTTTTAATTAAAAAATCAAACCTCGCAATATTTAATCTGTGAGGTTTTTTTATTCTAAAAATCAACAATATGGCATACAACATCGTTTTAATTGAACCTGAAATACATACAAATACTGGGAATATTGGCCGTTTAAGCTTAGCTTCTGGATCTAATTTACACTTAGTAAAACCATTTGGATTTGAGCTAAGTGATAGCAGATTAAAACGTGCTGGATTAGATTACTGGAAACACATCAACTTATTTACCTACGAAAGCATTGATGAGTTTTTAACCACACATGAAGGCAAAGAAATGGCTTTTTTGTCAAGCCATGGAACTCAGGAATATTATGATATTGATTATAAAGATGAATTGTTTTTAGTATTCGGAAAAGAATCAAAAGGACTCCCAAAAAGCATCACCGATAAATTCGAATCTAAACTATACAATATTCCTCTTTTTAGTGATCATGTAAGAAGCATAAACCTTGCAAATGCTGTAAGTATTGTGGTTTATGAAGGGATCAGAAATTTAAGATAAGCTTGCAGGAAGACTTCCTCATTAATTTATAAAAACTACACTTCTTTCCTTCTTACAACTATTAATGTGTTTTTTTGAATATTTACTACATTATTCATATACTCTTTCAGATAAGGGTAATAAGAAGAATCATACAAAGCTTCTTTAAAATCAAATTTAAAATATACACTCACAACATTATTCTTTATCTGGTATTTCAACACAACTTTTCCTTTATTATTAGGCAACTCATACAATAAGTCTTTTGGTAATTCGATAATTTCAAATTTTTCACCAACATTTATCTTTAAGGAATAAAAATAAGTGTCTTTATATCCGAAATCTACTGGAAAAACTCTTTCTTGTAACTTAAAAGGATTTGTTTCAAAAAAATTAAATAAGAATGGGCTTACATATAAATCTTGCCCAACTTCTTCTGTTTCTAACTTAACATCAAAAAACTCTTTAAACACAAAGTCGTTCTCTTGTTTACTTTCTGCTTTATAATTTGACAATTCCATTTCAGGATACTTATCTTGATATGATTTTAAACGGGACCTAGGATTATCATAATAACTATTCTTGATTGGCAAAGCATGATACCCTGTTGTTGTATATTTTACTTCTCCTACAAGCTCTAAAGCATCCGTTAGCTCCAAACTAACATCATATCGTTTAATTGAAGTATTCTTTGCCTGAATTTTAACCCATTCACTTCCTTTTTTTAAATCCAATAAGCGTCCATATTGATTTAAACATCTAAAAGGTATTTGTCCAAAATCCAAAAACTTGTTAGTTGCGTCGAGAAAATATTTTTCTCCATTTATTATTACCTGAATGATTATATAATTAAAATCTGAAATTATTGGATATATTTTAGTTGGCAAACCATTATTCCGTGTTGAAAGAAGTACAGGTACAGCATTTACACCTTGCTCAATTAGTAAGTTATATAATAATAAATTAACCTCCGAGACATTCCCTGATTTCGTTTTTATCAAATCCTTAACTGATACTTCTTTAAAAATATTATATTTTTCATTCCAGATATAGTTTTTCTGAACAAACTGGAAAATAGCTTTTGACTTTATTAACTGATCCTTTTCTAATATAATATCATTACTCAAAAGTCCTTTAACAAGTCCTTTTTTCTTCATTTGCCTCCCAATACTGGGGTCAATTTTAAGCTCTTTATCTACTGCTTTCCATGTTTTGGTTATATTATTAGTTACACCATCAAACCCCTCAACCACCTTTAACTCATATTCAATTCGAGAAAGATAATTATCTCTTGTAGTCATAAAACCCTCTTCAATAAATGCAGGGATGTTTTTCATTACGTAAATCGTTTCCGTGCAATCTGCACTAGCCCCATTACCCCCATATACACAATATTTCTTGATTTTTTGGTCATTTTTATCTAATTTTAACCCTCCAACAAGTTTGATGCTATATTCATAATTAGCTGGGATACTTGTTTGATATTCGCTATATAATTTAGGAATATCACTTTGAAACCTCCATGGTTTATATTTATAAATAAAAGGAGATTCTATTTCATAACTATAAGTTATTACTGAACCTGGTTTTACATTAGGCATTGAAAACTTAACTAATGTATAATTGTCATTATATTTTTCTTTAAATATTTGGCTCTTTTCTAGCTTAGTATTTATGGTTTTGCCATTCTCAATATTATGTGTTGTAGCAACTATATTATCAATAGTTTCTTTACTCTTCCCATCATTATACAAATACAGAGTAATATTTGCCTTATCAAAACCTTCTCTATTTAAAATTTTTAATTTTTGTTTAAATTCAAAAATCAAATCAAACTCTCTGTCATCAATATGACTTTTTCCAAATTCATAAATCACTAAAGCATTCGCCAATGAATCTTTTTCATGACTAGATAATATTAAATCTGAATTAGAAACTTTATAATCACTAGAATTATAATCATCTTGACCTTGAACGCTTATCACTAGTAAAAGAAATAAAAATGGTATTATATACTTAAAATTCATTGTTAGTTTTTTTTTATTAAAAAAGATAGCTTTCAATACTATACCAAAGTAACCAAAATTAAACATAGCTTCCAAATCACTTGGGATACTAAATACTTTATTATTATTATTATTATTATTAGCAAAATGATACGGTGTTAAACTTGGTGTACTTGCAGCAAGAGCATCAATACCATGAAACCTACCCAAAGCATTGCCATATTACCTCCAAGTCATTTCAGTTATACTTCCTCAATATTTTAAAGAACGTTTTTCTTAAAACCACCTCGTTAAAGGTGGCTTATTAATTATAATATTTATTTTAAGTTAATCCTTAAATATAATAGGAACACTATTAGTTGAAATTAACTCTCCATCAAATATTTTATAGTTATTATGCTTGATAGTTTCCTTTTGAGAGTTGCTTAAATGCTTAATAGCTTCATCTTTGTTCGAGATAAAACTTAAGTTAATAGTGTATTTTCCTTTTTTATCTAATTCAATATATTCATTTGAACTTTGATTATATGGCATCGTAAAGTAAGATTCAAAATAGATAGTAGTTTTCGCGGGAATAGTAATAGAATTTGTTTGGAAACTCCCATTAAGTTTATTATTATTATTATTATTATATCCCATTTTATTATAAAAGTCTAAAGTTAATGAATCTCTACTTTTATAATATGAAGAAGATGAAGAATAACTACTATTAGAGATATGTTTTATTTGTTTCTCGTTAAGGTTATTAAAAACTAAATTAGAATAACTCATTCCTAAGAATGATCCAAGAGAAGCTGATGGAAGATAATATGTTTTGATAAAATTCCCAGAATAACTAAACATAGGCATAAAAAAGACACACTTGTTGCTTTTATTCTCTACCTTATATTTAATAATATTCGCTGGAAAATATAATGAATCTGAATTAATTAATGTTTTAATTGTTTGCTCTCTTAAAAAATCTTTATCCATGCAATCTTCTTTTGGACAATAAGCAACAAATTCTTTATTCAGAATAGTTAGCTCCAAATCATTTTTAACTGTTTTACAACTTAGTAATATTAATACTACCGTACAATATTTAAATATATCCATAATTCTCTTATTTAAAAATATCATTCCACCTACTTTGATATTCACCTTCAGTTCTACTACTTCCTTGTCCTCTTATTAACTCATAAAAATAAGACTGGGCTTCTAAAAATTTTTGAGAAAAAGATTCCACCCCATATTGAGAACTAGCACTACCATAATATTTTTCCATATAGCCACGCATTGTGAGTCCCCCTAACCCCTCAATCGGCACATAACTCTGATAAGCATGTACGAACTCGTGTATCACGGTACTAACTAAAAGAGTATTATTTTTATATACAGGTTTAGTGAAAATTACATCATGCATTATTGGACGATAATGTGGATTCCCACTAATATTAGGTAACTCTATCAATTTTGGGTTACCAACTTTATTATGAAGTTTTTTTAAAAAAGGTATTTTGTTTACTGCTTCTTTTACACTTGAATAATTATTATTCCCAACCATCTCATTTACACATTGACCATTACACATATTTGTATCAATATGATTAATAAACATCATAAAAACCTCATTTAAAGGAGTATTTGAATTATTTGCATCAACGAAGTTATTAAACTCAGTATTAGGATGAAATACACTTTTTGTTACATTAAACCAGTTAGCATTTCCTTTAGCATTGCGATGTGTTAGTAAATATAATTGCCTTCCTGCCCAAGTTCTGGAAGTAGTTACTTGTGTGTAATGCCCGACACCAGAACCACCTCCAGAACCACCTCCGCCAGAAACACTAATAAATGAATTAAAAGATCCTCCACTACCTCCAGCGTTTCCGTTGGCATTATATATTTCCCATTGTTGTCCCCATTCATCTCCAGAAGCCAAGAAAGCATTAGCTTCTGACATTATAGTGTTCCAAAACGAACTATAATCTGGAGCTTTAGATTTCAACCCACTTGGGTCACTAAAATAGATAGGATTATTATTTGCAAAATGATATGGAGTTAAGCTTGGTGTAGAAGCTGCAAGGGCATCAATACCATGAAAACGTCCTAAAGCATTATCATATTTCCTCCAAGTCATTTCAGTGATATTCTTAAGTCCTAAATCTCTCAACTGCTCCTGACCGTTGTAAGCATATGGATGGTCAGTCATTGTAATAGCTGCCATTGGTGTACCTATTTGATATTTGTGATCTAAACCAAAGGGATAGTAGTTTTTGGCTTGCACTATTTCTGTTGCTATATTTATTTGATTATCATTATTCGTATCCGAATAACTTGCTCTAATGTTCCCCTGATGGTCTTTGTACTGATACACATACTTAAACAAAGTAGCATCTACAAAAGATTCCGCATACCCCTGAGAAGTACTAAAAAAGGACAAGCTATAATTTGGCATGTTACTAGGCTTACTATAAATAAACTTACCTGCATACCTTGTTTTCTGTATTCCATTAGTTGTATGATTAACCACTTTTTCTTGCTTTTTACCACTTGCAGTATACACAAATTTAATAGTTCCTTGTCCTTCCACTGTTATAGTTTCAGGTAAATTTAGATAATTAAAAGTAATATTGGTAATTGCTTTATTTTCATCTTTAATTACACTTCCATTAACATCATAGGTATAGTCTTCATCGTTTACTGAAGTATCATCTTTAAATCCTTGAGAATTTGCTATTAAATCAGTGACCTTTTTTAACTGGTTACTTTTTTCTTTGTATTCATAATTTAAGTTGTCAATTTGTATCGGATTAGCAAAAGCGGCATCTGGGGCATTTCTGCTTAATATTTTTATATTTCCGTTTTTATCGTAAGTCACCGCATTTAAACTGTAGAAATCAACTTCATCAGTAAATGTATCTCCAGCCTTATAGGCTGCACTTGCAAGCCTACCTGTATTATCATAGGTATAACTATACGCTCTTTTTTTATTATCAGATGCTGTTTTAAAAATCACTTCTGAAATATTACCGTTATATAAGCTTTGTGTATTAAGTGCACTAATACCATTACTATTTTTAGCAACATTGTTGTAATTTAACTGCATTGCAAAAACATCGTTAGTCAACGTTGCATTTGGGTCATTAATACTTTTTAACCAACCTCTAATGTTAAAAGCATAATCAACCTGTTGTAAAGGGCTTGCTTCGGTATTACCTACTGAAACTTTAGTTACTCTTCCTAATTCATCATAGGTGTTTTTTTCTAACAATTCTTCGTCATGTATTGTACTGATACCATTTGTAATTGTTTGTTTATGTGTTAGCATTCTAAGTTGATGATCATACGTAAAATCATCAATAGTAACAACGCGTATAACTCCACTTAATTGTGTCATACTATGGTCATGCGTTGTTTGTGCTACTGTACCTGAAAAGTTATATTTAATAGCTGCCGCATCCGTGGTACTTAAATAGCTATTAGTAGCACTTGTATATATAGGTTGGGCATCGGTATCATAATAAACAACAGAATCAATCCACTGGGTAGTCCCCAAAATACGTTCCTTAGCCCCTAATACTAACCCTATTGTTTTTGTACTTACGGTTTGCCCTAAAGTTTGCGTCATATTTGGTGTACCACTATTGACATCAAATTCATAGGTGTCATAATAATTAACACTTAATAAAGTTAAATTCTCATTTGGAAACGCAGTATTAGTATAGTGAATTTGTGTTCCATCTAATGTAATTGGTGTGGGATACGATTTTACTTCATGATAGGCTTGTAACAAATCCCCTGACTGGTTATCTAATTTTGTCTGTAAATATTCCCTTGTACTTATATTTGTTCCTGTATATATACCCGTATACACAGGTCTGTTTAGTACATCATACTTTACAAACAGCCATTTGTTATCAATAGCTAATTTTGCATCTTGTGTCAATACTGGCCTGTTTAGTTTATCATATACTATGGATTCCCATCCAGATCCAGAAACTTTGCGCTCAATCAATCTGTTTTTAGCATCATATTTGTATTGGTATCCTAAATTAGTTATAGCATCTGGATCTATTGTAGGATTGTTATCTGGAACTGTAATAGTATAATTTGTCCCTATACGTCTTTTTCCAGGCAATACTCCTGATCCTGTAATGGTAAAATAGCCGTTTTCTATAGAAAACTGATAGCTATAAACTCCAGGAACTGCTATAGTTCCAATAATCATATCGGGTAAATGGTATGGTAGTGTTAATATTTGCCCTGTTTGTAATTCAGCGCTACTTCTACCTGTGTATGAAAAATCAAGCGCTAATTGATTCCCTATTAATGCGATATTAATATCAGCCTGCTTATTAAAAAAGAATCCTCCTAATAATGTTGGCGTAGATATTGTTTGCGTGAAATCTTGATAGGGTGGGGTTGTAAATATTGCATCAGTAGCCTTTGGAGACAAAACATAAGTTAAATTTCCAAAATCATCATATAAATTATACGTATCTACATTTTCATAGTTACCTACATTTGTTTCAGAACGAACATAAGATCTTGTTAATACTACATTTCCATTTATATCGGTGAATTGATCCGTAGTGTGTTTTTTACCACTTGACGTTCCGTTTTCATTTTTAAGACTTATTTTTTGCAATGTATTTTTTGCATAAAAACTATTGAATATTAATTTAGGTTTTGATGCATCATTTCCCTCAAATATAACATCAAAATCATACACCTTATCATCTATGGTATTTACAGCATAAGTAGCCGTGGTTGTATGGTTAGCCCCCAAAGCCCAGTCATTTCCAACATTAGCCTGTTCTATAGGCCTACCCATAGGTGAATTTTCAAATACTGTTTGGCTGTATGGATTTGTAGTTTTTTCGTACTTATCAGTGAAATAAAATGCTTCTGTTTTAGTTAAAGGGTCTGCAACTAATGCCTGATGATTAGCTGTTGTTTCATTTAATATAAAAGGCAAATATGACTTTGCTTGCCTACCTAATTGATCGTATTCATAGTGTTTTACAATACTTTGTGAGGCACCTCCTTGTCGCAAACCAATACTCTGCTTTGGTCTACCAACACCATCATAATAGGTTACTGTTTCTATTTTTTGGTTTGGATTAGCGTCTGAATCCGTTTGTATTGGTTCCGTATATTGTACTGTGTGTACGTAATTTTGATCGTTTGATAATTGTCCAAAAATAAATAATGGAGCAAGTATACCTATAAGTGTAATTATTTTTTTCATTGCTCTAAAACTATTAGTTGTTGATAACTTTGTATTGATGTTTTTGAATAATATTACCATTAGAATCTTTAACATATTCTAAGCGATAACAATCATCATATTCATACCTAACTTCACTCCCTCTTGCGTCTTTAGTTTTAGTTAATTGGCCTAACCAATTGTATATGTAAGTATTTATTTGAATAGCTGGATACGTAGCCCTTAAAAGATCTAATTGAACCTCTAATGCATTCATTGTAGCTGTGTTTGTTACAGCGTTTGCAGCCGTATGAATATTTTCTAATAATACTGGATTTATTAGCCCCACGTTAACTAGTTTTGCTATAATTTTTTTATCCTTATATCCATAAATTACTGTTGACCTCACATTGTTGTCGCTTGACATTTCAAGTATTGCTCCATTACTATCATATTTGTGATTTGTAGAACGAGTTACTATAGGCAAACTCATTTTAGATGTTTTGGAATGCTCTGGTAATATTAATCCACCAAAATCTTTGAATGTAGTACGTTGGGTAGCCCTTAACTCTTCTGTAGCTGCACCTTTCTTAATATATGATTCCGTTTGAATAGGGCTTGATGTACGTTTTTGAGTAATCAAACTTGTATAGGCATTTTCCTCTTGTGGAGACAATGGATTTATTAATGTATTTATAGCGCTTATTTCCGATGAAGTTAAGTAGTAATTTTTAAGAATATTTTTCTTATCATTTACTGATGAACTACTTGTGATTTTTGTAGGTAAGCCTTGCAAAAGTCCATATTCAAACTCTTTCTTTTTGGATATAAAAGTTCCTATTTCTGTAGGCGTAGGCAATGTTTCTATAAATGTTTTAGAATCTACGACCGTTAAATTAAAATCATAAGAGCTATTTTTATAATAAGCAATAATAGGTTTTGATGTGTTAATCAAACAATTTCTAGTGTTTGACGAGAGTATCAATCCTGTAGTTTCAAATAAGGGTAAAATACTATACGTATAGGTAGTTTCATTAATTTTAACTACATTATTACTTCCTATATTTTTATAGTTTGTAGTATTCAATAAAGTACCATTTAAAATGCTTTTATTGTTAGTGAACCCTCCAAGAAAAATATTAGCACTATTAAGTCCTGCAGAACCATTTTCTGGAATGTATTCTACAATTGGTTTTTCATTAAGTTCAACTCTATAATTGTTCTCGACCCCTCCTTGTTCAAAATGGTCACCACCGAAACTGGTAGTAACATATTTATAAGAAGCTTGATTGTCTGCTCCTGCAAAGAAATACCCAAACGGATTACTATTTAAACTAACATACGAATACACTGAAGAGCCTTGAAGAGTAGGACAGCATGAGCTACTAAATGTTCCTGAAAAATAATTTTCTGGCTCATAAGTTATAACTGCACTTTCTTCATCTTCTTCGCCTGTTAAAGCTTTTTCAATTCTTGTGTAATAAAACCGTTTTACAACTGGAGAGCTGTTTGAAGCTGCGAAATCTGAAACTTTTTTCACCCTAATTCCATAAGCATCAACATTTTTATAGCCTATATAACTCATACCTATATTAGCTGTAATATTAGCTGATAAACTGTTTCCCATTAAGGTAAATTCAAATTTATAATCATAATTATTCGCACCAGTCCAAATATCGAATGATTTTGAATTTTGAGATGCACCTTCTATACCGTATACATAGTCTTCAAATACTGTAGTGTTGTCAGATGTCCTAATTAGTTTAACTCGAATTCTTGGTATAGCTTTTTTTAAAAAAGCAGTTGTACTTCTAATAGACGTGTGAACTCTGTACCATTTTTGCCCAGCAACAACTGTTCCTTGTTTTCCTTCAGGAACATTACCGATATAAAATTCTTTAACCAAGCTATTCCCAGCAGATACCTGGCCAGAAATAACATCATAATGACTTAAATTAGCTATAGCTTTTACTTTTGGAGCTTCATACTCAAATTGAGTAAATCCTCCAGTAGGATTATATATTCTTGTTAAAGAACCTTTTTTTACATAGTTAAAATCCAAAGACCTATTTGCTAAATTACTAAATACCCCTGTAAATTCTGGGGCACGAAGATTAACAGGTAATGTTGTTGTGTTTTGCAATTGATTATTATAATAGCCTAATAAATCTTGGGCTGCAGAAAACCTAGCTGGTAAGCTTTCTGGTGCATCATACATCATTTTATATACAGAGCAAGAAACACTTGAAGTAACATTATTTTTTGTCTTTACTTTTTCTAAAAAAATTCTATGATCCGTAGTAATATACTCTAAATCAATTTTTTTTGTAACCTCAGCTATTTGATTGTTATGAACCTCAATACTATTTAATACTCGATCATCATACTGAACTGGTATTTCTCCATCTCCATCAGGGTCTAATGTTAAATTAGTGGATAAAAAACGTACTTCATAATTAGAATTTAAAGAGTGTATTCTACTAATTTTTTTTCTATTATAAATTTTCCCTTTATATACAGATCTTTGTATGGTAGTATTATCTGTATTACCAAAGAACTGAAGACTACATGCTTCTGAAATATTATTGTAATTGTCGCTTTTTATTTTTTCAAGATAATCTCCTTGAAACATAGTATATTCTTTATCGCCATCATCGTGATAATCTATATTAATTATATCTCCAAACGGGTGCACAATTTTATATAAATAAAAAGCGGTAATAGATTTTGGAATGACAGTATAGTCAATCTCATCTGGAGGTGTGACAACTGGAGTTCCTGATCCACTTCCTGTTTGTTTATTACTTGTAGTAGCCCCTGTTTTTTGAAGAATCACCCCTCCTCCAGAACCACTTCCAATAACATTTGGTTTCCTGATTATTGTACTGGTAGATTCTGAAGCATTATCTCCTCCAAAATAATACTGTACACCTGTTGGTGTAGTGATTTTAATAGTTTTAGAAGTTGTAAAACCTGATATACCTCCCTCTAACTCAATTTTTAACTCAGAGTCGATTACCATTAATTTTGGTAATCCGTTAGGGTCTATATAAAAACTACCCGAATATCCTTGAAAAGAAAACGAAAATAAATCTGGTCTTAAATCATCAGTAAGGTTCGTTCCGTTCAATAATCCAGCAGTATAACTACTATTAGTTGATAATGATGATTCAATATCACTAAAATAAAGTCTATTAGTAGCTGTTTCATCTGCTATATGATTAACTACTCTAGTAATAACTCCTCCAGAGTTTAATAACCAATTGGTTCCTACCCAATTGGAATGTTGATCAATTTTAACACCATTACCAACATAATTTAATCCTATTGGAACAGATAAATTTCCAGCATTATAATTGTAAACTGGAATAGAAGTTGTTACCCTTCCACTAGACTCATTAATTGAAGAGCCTCCATACCGAGTCATCTGAGATGCAGATGGCGAAGGAACAGAAAAAGATTGAGCGACTGAATTACTTGTACACAGGCAACTTACAGCCAAAAGAACTAAGTAGGTTAGTTTTTTCATTTGTTTTATAAATTTTATGTAAAACTATAAAACAAAAACATCCTATCCTATCGCTAATATTGGGTAATTTTTAAGCTTATTTCCCTCACTAAATATGATGATACTTTATTATAAAATAATTACAATAAACCTCTATTAGTTTAATTTTAAGGATCACCTATTTCTCCAAAAGAAAGGAGTAAACACAATTAACACAGTAAACAACTCTAACCTCCCTAGAAGCATTAAAAAAGAGCACCACCATTTGGCCAACCCTGGTAAATGGCCATAATTAGCTAACGGATTTAACGACCCAAAGGCAGGGCCAACGTTTCCTAAACTAGATACAGCTCCACCAATAGCTGTTTCAAAATCCAAACCTAACATCCCTAAACCTAAAGCACCAATTATAAACAATAACATAAATAAAATAAAGAACGCTAAAACATTAAATACGATCTCCTTAGATACTGCTTTAGAATTATATCGCACAGGTATTATCGCATGAGGATGTAATGTTCTTTTAAATTCTAAGAACGCATTTTTAACCATTACCAAATGCCGAACAACCTTCACCCCTCCAGAAGTAGAACCAGCTGAACCACCAACAAACATTAGTCCAAAAAAGAATACGGATAAAAATGGAGTCCAACTTGTGAAATCAGCGGTCACAAAACCTGTAGTAGTCACTACTGATACTACCTGAAACAAGGAATGCCTAAACGAACTTTCCCAAGCCCCTAACACTTGTGAGTGATATTCTGAAACCGGAACATTTGCATTATAATACACTACAAGAGCACACATAACAGCAAAAATCACTATAAAAACACTATAAAACTTAAATTCTTCATCTTTTAGAACCCTCTGAACCTTCCCTTTGAAAGCAAAGTAACTTAGAACAAAATTTGTCCCCGCTAAAAACATAAAAACTATTATAATATATTGTATCATCGGGCTGTCATTCCAATAGGCTACACTTAAATTTTTAGTAGAAAACCCTCCTGTTGAAAGCGTCGCTAGAGAATGATTCATCGCATCAAAGAGGTTCATCCCAGCTAGTTTCAATAAAATGGTTTCTGCAATAGTATACCCAACATATATTAACCACAAACGCTTTGCAGTATCCGTAATTCTTGGGTGTAATTTATCCGCACTAGGCCCCGGAGCTTCAGCTGCAAACAACTGCATACCACCAATTCCCAATAAAGGTAAAATTGCAACTGCTAAAACAATAATACCCATACCACCTATCCAATGAGTCATACTCCTCCAAAACAACACGCCTTTTGGAATTATTTCAATATCGCTTAATATGGAAGCTCCAGTAGTTGTGTAACCAGACATCGTTTCGAAAAAAGCATTCGTAAAACTAGGTATTGCATCGGTAAACAAATAGGGTAAGGTTCCTGAAAAAGTAATCAATAACCAACCAAAAGTAACCACAATGTATCCTTCTCGTTTTTTTAGCTCTTTTTTATGAGATTTAGTAATTAACATTAGTACGCCACCGGTTGCCAATGTAACCAACCCAGCTAACAACACTTCAAAAGTAACCCCGTCTTCATATAAAAAACTCACTAGAGCAGCAACAAGCATGAAACCACCATTAAAGAGCAGTAACAATCCCATTATATGAAATATGATTTTGGTGTTTAGTTTTTTCACAAAATTCTAATAGCGGTTATAAAAATAAGTTTTCAACTTTTGAAATAGCTCTAGGTAAGCAACACACAACAATCTTGTCATTTGCTTGAATTTTAAAATTCCCTAAAGCAATCAATCCTTTTTCATCACGAATAACCCCTCCAATTATTGCTGATCTTGGAAACATAAGATCTTTAATATATTTATTACAAACTTTAGAGCTTGATTTCACCTCAAACTCTAATAACTCTGCATTTAAATTATTCAACTGAGTTATAGCAACTACATCTCCTTTACGTATATATCTAAAAATAGTATTTGCAGCAATTAATTTTTTATTAACCAAAGTATCAACCCCAATAGATTGAGATAATTGGAAGTAATCAATATTTTCAACTAAAGCCACTGTTTTTTTTACTCCTTTGGATTTTGCCATTAAACATGACATGATATTTGTTTCAGAATTCCCTGTTACAGCAACAAAGGCGTCCATTTCCTCTATATTTTCTTCATCTAACAGCTCAACATTTCTACCATCACCGTTAATTATTAACGCTCTCGGAAGTTCATCTGCTAAATCAAATGCTTTAGTTTTATGTTTCTCAATTAATTTTACATTGAATTTATGATCGCATAGATTTTTAGCAGTTTTCTGACCTATACTACTTCCGCCAAGGATCATTACATCTTTAATTGATTCTTTTACTTTTCCTGAAAGTCTGTACAATTCTTCAACTCCTCCAGATGAAGTTATAAAATATACCTGATCATTTTCCTTAAATATTGTATCCCCTCTTGGTATAACCGTGTACTGAGTTCCGTAACGCTGAATTGCGATAGGAACAAAGTGAATTTCTGGCAACAATTTTGCCGCTTCTTTTACAGATTTTCCTACAAATGATGCATTCCTTGATAAGTTTAACCCTAACATTGTTAATACCCCACCTTCAAACTCAAAACGTTCATTAAAAGCGGATTCATTTAACAACGCTTCTATTTCATCAGCCGCTAAAGCTTCTGGTGAAATAAGCTCATCAATACCTAATTTAGAAAATTGCATCTCATCTTTATGCTCAATAAACTCTGAGTTAGATATCCTAGCTATTGTTCTTTTAACCCCAAGCTGTTTTGCCAATACACAAACTGTAATATTTGTAGTTTCAGATGATGTAACTGATATTAATAAATCCGACGACGATACATTTGCATCTTTCAATACTGAAATAGATGTAGCATCTCCTTTGAGTACTCTAATATCTAAATGATTATCCGCATATAGTAAATTTTCCTTACTACAGTCAATTAATGTAATATCCTGTGCTTCATAGGAAAGTAGTTTTGCTAAGTGAAAACCTACTTCTCCAGCACCAGCGATAATTATCTTCATCAGTTTTTATTTTTTGGGAAGACATAACTTAGTCACATCTTTACTACTTTAGTTTTTAAACATAAATACAAAGATAAATTTATTTTAAAAGAAAAACTAACTTTTCGGTATTCCACACTCCCATTACTTGCATTGACATCCCTGATTTTGTATTTTTGCTCAAATTTCACAAGATGTCCAAAAACGTAACACCTTATAAAAACTCTAATCTTGGTAAAAAAGAACAAGTAACCAAGATGTTTGATACTATTTCTCAGGAATATGATGGTTTAAACAAAGTTATTAGTTTTGGTATTGATCAAAAATGGAGAAAAAAAGTAGTCCAAATAGTTGACAGTATTTCCCCTGAAAGTATTTTAGATATTGCCACTGGAACTGGAGATCTTGCCATTATGTTTGCTGAAAACACAGCTGCAAAAAAAATTGTAGGATTAGACATTTCAGAAGGCATGCTAAACGTAGGAAGAGAAAAAGTAAAAAACAAGAAACTTGACAATAGAATTGAAATGATTATTGGAGATTCAGAAAAACTTCCTTTTAAAGATAATTATTTTGATGCAATTACAGTTTCTTTTGGAGTTAGAAACTTTGAAACCTTAGAGACAGGCTTGTCAGAAATTTTACGTGTTTTAAAACCAAATGGTAAATTTGTGATACTAGAAACATCAATACCAACCAAATTCCCTTTTAAACAAGGATATTTATTTCATTCAAATATTTTACTACCTTTAATAGGTAAACTATTCTCTAAGGACAAGAAAGCATACGGATACTTATCTGAATCTGCTGCAAATTTCCCTTACGGAGAAAAACTGAACAATATTTTACAAAAAGTTGGGTTTATAGATGTTCAAGATCATCCGCAAACTTTTGGTGTAGCATCAATATACACTTCTAGTAAGCAGTAAATTAGTTTTAAATGAGAAAATTAACCACACTTATCCTATTAATCATACTTACCCAATCATCTTACGCGCAGCTTTTTACAAAGCAAAAGGTAAGAAATGGGTCAACAGGAGGTAACACTAATATAGACAACAAACTTTTAACCTATGGATACTACCTTGGGTTCAATAGTTTAGACTTTAAATTTCAATATAAAACTGATGCTCATAAAGACATTACTGTAAAATCTTCTACAGGATTCAACGTGGGGTTGATTGGTAATTTAAAATTATCAAATTATTTTGATTTACGCTTTGAGCCTGGGTTAAGTTTTACTTCACGAACATTATCATACCCAGAATCATACACCACAGCTACAGAAGACTTCACTAGTACTTCTAACTCTGAACGTATTGTAAAATCAACTTACGTATACTTTCCTTTGCTCCTAAAAATTAATACCAAAAGAATAAATAATTTTAAACCGTTCTTATTAGCTGGAGCTTCAACAGCACTTAACCTATCAAGTAACGAAAAGAGTTTAGATGATAATTCCGCAGGTAAATTCCGAATGACTAGCAATCAAAATTTCTTGGAACTAGGCTTTGGAATAGACTTTTACTTATTAAATTTTAAATTCAGCCCTTCAATAAGAGGTGTATTTGGACAAGGAGATGAACTTATTAAAGACAGAGACTCCAATAGCCCATGGACTGGAAATATTAGCAAAATGCAAACACGAGGTTATTTTATCAACTTTACTGTTCAATAACTTTTCGTTTAAATTCGCTCAACACTATAGATGTAGCCATTGCTACATTTAAACTTTCCGTTTTTTGAATAGCTCCAAATTTTGGTATGGTAATTTTTTGAGTTACCATTTTTTCAATGTTCTCAGAAATCCCATTGGCTTCATTTCCTAAAATCACTATTCCAGACTCTGTGTTTTGGTTAATTGTATACAAATTTTCACCTTCCATAAAAGTCCCAAAAATCGATATTGATTTGTTTTTAGAAAGATATTGCTCTAAATTCAGATAAGTTACATTAACTCGTGTCAATGATCCCATCGTTGCCTGAACCACTTTAGGATTATAACAATCCACTGTTTCTGAATTACAAATCAAATCAGTTACGCCGAACCAATCACACAATCTGATAATTGTTCCTAAATTACCTGGATCTCTAACATTATCCAACCCAACCAACAACTTAGATTCATCAATTTCTTTAATAGGTTTCATTTTAAAGACTGCCAATGCAGAATTTGTGTTTTTTAAAAAACTAACTTTTTTTAATTCAACTTCAGAAACAACAGTTTGAATTTCATTAGAAACATCTACAAATTCTTTAATAGCATACAAATGCTCTAACTCATATGGCGATTTTAAAAACTCCTTAATTGTTTTTATTCCTTCTACAACAAACAATTGATGTTGTATACGGTACTTTTTTTGTTTTAAACTCGTTATTAATGTAATTCTGCTTTTGCTTAACATTCAAATAATGTATTTTTGAATTTAATTCTAACTATCTTTTGAAATACTTTTTAGCAAAAATATCATTTATTCTGGTAATAACTACCATTTTAGTTTCTTGTAGCGTGACAAAAAACCTAGAAGATGATGAGTATTTCCTTACCAACAACAATATTACAGTTAACGATGAAGATAGCAATAATGAAACTATCAAAAACATTATTAAACCAAAACCTAACAGCCTTTTTCTTGGCTACCCATTACGCTTAAGGATATATAATTTTGCAAACAAAAGTCCAGACTCAACATTCAACAACTGGCTAAAACGAAAACCTAAAAGAGAACAACGACTACACAATCTCTTATCAAAGAAACAAACCATCAAGCTACAACGCGCATATACTGGAATAAATAACTGGCTTAAAAAATCGGGAGAACCTCCAGCTCTTATTGACTCCATAAAAATAAATAAAAGTGTATCCTATATAAAAAAATATCACCAACAAAACGGCTGGCATGATATTGATATTAAATATGATATTGACTATTTCGAGAATAAAAAGGGAGAAATAAACTATAGCATTGAAACTGGAGATCCATATATAATTGATTCTATAACGTATAAAATTGATTCTAAAGTAGTAGACTCTATTTATGATATTAACAAGCAAAATTCTTTCATAAAAATCAACACCCAATACAGAGAGAATAACCTAGTTAATGAACGCGAACGAATTAACAACATAATGCGCAATTCAGGGCTATATACTTTTGAAAAAGAAAGCACCTCTGAAATGCTTTCAGAATATGATTCCATAAAGAAAACCTTCTCAGTAAAAGTATCGATAACAGATAGAAAAGTAAGAAACCAAGATAGCACGTTTTATGAGCCATATAAAATACACAAGATAAGTGAAGTAAATATTTTTACAGATTTCAACTACAACAATAGAGGGAGAAACATTACTGATTCAGCATCGTACAACGGACATAATTTTTACAGTTTTAACAAACTACGATACAAACCCAAAGCCATTTCTGATGCTATTTTCATCAAACCAAACACTATATTTAAAGACAACGATAAGTCGCTCACTCTAAACCAATTAAACAACTTAAGAACATTTAAATACCCCGATATAAAATACATTTTAGATGAACGAGATTCCACTAACACAAGTTTAATTGCTAACATACTACTAACTCCACTTAAAAAATTTGAGCTAGAATACAATCTAGATGCATTACATAATGATATCCAGAATGTAGGTCTTTCACTGAGTACATCTATACTTGCAAGGAATGTTTTCAGAGGAGCTGAGAACCTAGAGTTAGCTTTCAGAGGCTCTATTGGAGCTTCAAAGGATGGAGCGGATAGAGAAGATCAATTTTTTGATGTAAGGGAATTTGGTGCAGACTTAAAACTTTCTTTTCCTAGAATACTTTTTCCTATAAATACTTCAAAACTCATCCCAAAAACAATGTCCCCCACCACAAAAACAAGTTTTGGTGCTAGTACACAAACGAACATTGGGTTAGATAAAACCTCTTTTACAGGAATATTTAACTATAGTTGGTATTCATCAGTAAAAGTTACAAATCGCTTAGATTTATTTAACATGCAGTTTGTAAATAACTTGAATAAAGGGCGCTATTTTGATATTTACAATAATTCATATGACAAACTAAATTCGATAGCTAATAATTCTGGATACACTTCAAATGCACTCAGTATTCCCGAAGGAACAACTCAATTTACAAACGATGTTTTAACAAACAACCTAACGCCTTCAGTAGGTGCTCTAATCTCAACTACTGAAACACAAGAAATTAAAAACATCGAAGAAAGAAGACAACGTTTAACAGAGGACAACCTAATTTTCACATCCAGTTACTCATATATAAAAAACACTCGCTCAAGCATTATTGACAATAACTTTAATAGAATCGGCATCAAGTTAGAATTTGCAGGTAACACACTATCTACACTATCAAGTGCCTTAGGGTTGAAAAAAAATAGTAACGATCGATACGAGTTATTCAATGTTGCTTATTCTCAGTACGTAAAAACCGAATTAGATTACATTAAATATTGGGGATTATCAAACAATAACACTCTAGCTTTTAAAAGTTTTTTCGGTATTGCAATACCATACGGAAATTCGAATTCTATTCCCTTTTCACGAAGTTTCTTTGGGGGAGGAAGTAACGACAATAGAGCATGGGACGCATATAGTTTAGGACCAGGTATTAGTGGTGGACAAAATGAATTTAATGAAGCTAATATGAAAATAGCCTTAAATGCAGAATTTCGTTACACCTTTTTTGGCGATTTAAAAGGCGCATTTTTCATTGATGCAGGTAATATCTGGAATGTTTTAGACAACGAAGAAGATCCTGAGTATAAATTTGACTCTATAAAAGACCTTAGTGAAGTAGCTATCGGATCTGGCTTAGGCTTTCGTTATGATTTTAGTTTCTTCATACTTCGCTTTGATATAGGTTTTAAAACCTACGAACCCTATTTAGAAAACAAAAAATGGCTTAAGAATTACAACTTTAGAAATGCCGTTTATAATGTTGGAATAAATTATCCTTTTTAACAGTTGTAATTTTATTACATTTGTACTCTATTTTTCAAAACAAACACTCAACTAAAAATGAATCATAATATAAAACCAGGAGTAGCAACAGGAAGAGAAGTCCAAGAAATCTTTGCTTATGCAAAAGAAAAAGGTTTTGCTTTACCTGCTGTAAACGTAGTAGGATCAGATAGCGCTAATGCTGTTATGGAAACTGCTGCAGCTGTTAATTCACCTGTAATCATACAGTATTCAAATGGAGGCGCACAATTTAACGCAGGAAAAGGTTTAAGTAACAAGAACGATGTTTCCGGTATTTTAGGTGCTATTTCAGGCGCTAAACATATTCATTTATTAGCAGAAGCTTATGGCGTACCTGTAATTTTACATACTGATCATGCGGCTAAAAAACTATTACCTTGGATTGATGGTTTATTAGACGCTAGTGAAAAGCATTTTGCTGAAACTGGCAAATCTTTATATAGTTCACACATGATTGATCTATCTGAAGAACCTTTAGAAGAGAATATTGAAATCTGCAAAAAATATCTTGCTCGTATGAGTAAGATTGGAATGACCTTAGAAATAGAGTTAGGAATTACAGGAGGAGAAGAAGATGGTGTAGACAACTCAGACGTAGATGTTTCTAAATTATACACACAGCCTGAAGAAGTAGCATATGCTTATGAAGAATTAATGAAGGTTAGTGATCAATTTACTATTGCTGCAGCATTCGGAAACGTACATGGAGTATACAAACCAGGAAATGTAGTATTGACTCCTAAAATTTTGAAAAACTCTCAAGAATACATTCAAAAGAAATACAACACAGAGGCAAACCCAATAAACTTTGTTTTTCATGGTGGATCTGGATCAACAGTAGAAGAGATAAGAGAATCTATTACTTATGGAGTAATTAAGATGAACCTAGATACTGATATGCAATTTGCATTTACTGAAGGGGTACGTGACTACATTCTTGACAAGCAGGAATACATCAAAACTCAAATCGGAAATCCTGAAGGTGAGGAATTACCTAATAAAAAATATTACGACCCTCGTAAATGGCTTAGAGAAGGTGAAAAAACTTTCATTGCTAGATTGAAAAAATCTTTTGAGGACTTAAATAACATAAACACATTATAAACTGTCTATAACAGTTTTACTTAGCAAGAAAAAATATGGCTTGGTTTAAAAGAAAAGAAAAAGGAATTCAGACATCTACTGACGAGAAAAAAGACACTCCTAAAGGATTATGGTACAAATCTCCTACAGGTAAGATTGTTGACACAGAAGAATTAGCTAACAATTTTTACGTAAGTCCAGAAGATGGCTATCATGTAAGAGTTGGTAGTAATGAGTATTTCGAAATTCTTTTTGACAACAATCTATACAAGGAATTAAATGAAAATTTAACTTCAAAAGACCCATTAAATTTTGAGGATAAGAAAAAATATAGCGATCGCTTAATAGACGCTCAGAAAAAAACCAACCTTAAAGATGCAGTTAGGACAGCTGTAGGAAAATCTAAAGGGAAAGATATTGTTATCGCCTGTATGGATTTTGCTTTTATTGGTGGATCAATGGGATCTGTTGTTGGAGAAAAAATTGCACGTGCTGCTGATTATTCTTTAAAAAACAATATCCCTTTCATGATTATTTCCAAGTCTGGTGGAGCACGTATGATGGAAGCAGCATTATCATTAATGCAATTAGCCAAAACTTCGTCTAAACTTGCGCAACTAGCAGAAGCAAAAATACCTTACATTTCATTATGTACTGATCCAACTACTGGAGGAACAACAGCTTCTTTTGCCATGTTAGGAGATATTAATATTTCTGAACCAGGAGCATTGATTGCTTTCGCTGGACCAAGAATTGTAAAAGACACCACAGGTAAAGAATTACCTGACGGATTCCAAACTGCAGAGTTTGTATTAGATCATGGTTTTTTAGACTTCATAACTCCTAGAAAAGAGTTAAAAGATAAACTTAATTTATATATTGATTTACTTCAAAACAACGAAGTAAGAGCATAATACCTCACTAAAACTGACTAGTAGTAAATACCGATTATTGGGTATTTACTACTAGTCAGTTTTTTATTAACTTTACATAAGTCAAGTATCTATCTGATTTTTGACTCAAATTTCTTTAAAGAACATTAGTACTACATCGAGATAAACGCTTTCTTAGGTAAAGGTTTATCTCGATGTTTTATATAAGAAAACCAAACTTACTTTAAACATGATTATAATTGCTAATTATTAAATATGTACTATATTTGCAGCTTGATATGAAAAGCATATCAATTACATAACAATCATTTAAATAAATATTAGCATGTATTTAACTAAAGAAGCTAAAGCGGAACTTTTCGCAAAACACGGAGGAACTGCAAAAAACACTGGTTCTGCAGAAGGGCAAATCGCTCTATTCACTCAAAGAATTAACCACTTAACTGAGCACTTAAAAAAGAATCGTAAAGATTATAACACTGAGCGTTCATTAGTAATGTTAGTAGGAAAAAGAAGAAGCCTACTTGACTACTTAACTAAGAAAGATGTCTTAAGATATCGTGCGATTGTTAAAGAATTAGGATTAAGAAAATAATCAAAAAAGAGAGGCTTTACGCCTCTCTTTTTCATTTAAAGCTAAACCACTAATTTAGTTTTAAATACATCACGAAGAAGCTACTATTATAGTTTTTCATTGGCCTACAACTACTACAACAACACAACAACCAATGTTTAATTAAAGAATTAAAAATTATGATTCCAAAAGTTTTTAGAGAGGTCATTGACCTAGGAGATGGAAGAGAAATTTCTATCGAAACCGGAAAATTAGCAAAACAAGCGCATGGTTCGGTTGTTGTTCAGTCAGGAAAATGTATGATGTTATGTACAGTTGTTTCTAACTACGAACAAAAAGATCTTGGTTTTCTACCATTAACAGTAGACTACAGAGAGAAATTTGCTGCTGCAGGACGTTACCCAGGCGGTTTCTTCAAAAGAGAAGCAAGACCAAGTGACGGTGAAGTATTAACAATGCGTTTAGTAGACCGTGTTTTACGTCCGTTATTCCCAAAAGATTATACTGCAGAAACGCAAGTCATGATTCAGTTAATGTCTCATGATGAAAATGTTATGCCAGATGCTATGGCAGGTTTAGCAGCATCAGCAGCTATACAATTATCTGATTTTCCATTTGAGTGCGCTATCTCTGAAGCAAGAGTTGGTCGTATAAATGGTGAATTTATCATCAACCCTACAAGAGCTCAATTAGCAGAGTCTGACATCGACATGATGATTGGAGCATCTGCTGATTCTGTAATGATGGTTGAGGGTGAAATGGAAGAGATTTCTGAAGAAGAAATGGCTGATGCAATTAAATTTGCTCACGAAGCTATTAAAGTACAATGTGCTGCTCAATTAAGATTAGCAGAAGCATTCGGAAAGAAAGCTGTTCGTGAATACGAACCAGAAAGAACAGA
>Ga0209291_1000711_pt1 | contig 31365 bp, 20 predicted proteins | sample GOMGulsemesocosm_FD_184633 | JGI IMG/M metagenome (GOLD analysis project Ga0209291, IMG submission 184633) | Methane-oxidizing microbial communities from mesocosms in the Gulf of Mexico - GOM9B Gulf of Mexico (SPAdes) (version 2) | ecosystem: Environmental > Aquatic > Marine > Cold seeps...
TTCTTGGCAAGGCAATCACCGAAACTCGCATCACCACCTAAACGATAATTGTATGCAGCATCGATAGCAGCAAGAAACTTCATAGGGGAAACGCGACTATTATACGAAGTGCTTACAGCATCACGTAACTTCCAAGCACACTGAAGATGGCCATTAACACGATTAATAGAGATGTAAGTAGGTTGCGGTAATCGACTATCTAATAAGGTCGAATAAGCATCACTTTCATCAATGTCAACGATAAGATAACGTTTAAGATTAGGGTTGTTTATCTGAATATACGGTTTATCCTGGACGTAATATTTACTACGAATAATCGTATAACTTTTTGAATTTGAACAGTATGGTTTGTTTGGCAGTGCGTTATAAATATCAGTTCTGACTTTAACACTGATGTCGTTATAACTAAGGCTTAGACGATTAAGCAATCATAGCTGTGCTTATTTGGCGTCTGGATGCTTGATAAATTGTAATTAAACACATATAATTATCCTAAGATTTATGAAATGCCCTGATTAATAAACGTCTCCTCGCCAAAGTAGTGGTTTATTTTCCAGGGTTTTTTTCTGTCTAAATTTTGTCTAGCACCAACTTCTTCCGTCAGTAACCAATCAAACTATCTTACAACAAAACTGAAATATTTGTTAATCATTTTATGATCCTGCCACATGAAGGATCGAGTTGATCGTTTAATTAAATAAATATTATGACCAGCTCACTCGTTGTAAACACAGTCCGTAGCAACGCGACAAATTACCATTCATTATTTTCAAGGCGAAGCGGTACAACATTTTATGCAATCTCAACTTGCTTTTTCGCCTTTGAATGTCGATATTCTATAGCTTGACTCAAGCATTCAAGAAAGACTAATGTGTCATCCCAGCACAAACATTCATCGGTAATCGATTGCCCGTAATTAAGCGCACCCAAATTTATCTTCTGGTTACCACCGAGTAAAAAACTTTCACACATTACACCAGCAATGCTCGTCTCACCCGACGTAATTTGTTCGGCTATATTGTCGGCAACAGAAAGTTGATTTATCGCTATTTTCCCGCTGTTTCCATGACTACAATCTACCACTAATCGAGAAGTCAGGTGACTATATTTAAGATAGTAGGCTGCGCTATTCACGTCACGACTTGAATAGTTTGGTGTTGCGCCGCCTCGTAAAATGATATGGCAGTGATCGTTCCCTTGCGTTTCTACAGCAAACGTTTGGTTGTTCTCGCTTTGTGCAAGCACAAGGTGGCGATCTTTTGCAGCGTGTATAGCATCAATGGCGATGGAGATATTTCCATCTGTTCCATTTTTAAAGCCGATGGGGCAATGAAGTCCTGAAGCCAATTGACGATGAGGTTGAGACTCTGTTGTACGTGCTCCTATAGCACCCCAGCAAACCATATCAGCAATGTAGGGCGCTATGTTAGTGTCTAAAAACTCAGTGGCGATTGGAACCCCGAGCTCTAGAATTGATTTCATCAGTTGCCTGCTGCGAGTCACCCCCTGGAGAAAGTTAAATTCACCGTTTAGCTCTGGCGTGGCGATAAAACCTTTCCAACCACCTCTCGTACGCGGCTTTTCAAAGTAAGTACGCATCACCAGCTTTAAGGTTCCGCAGTACTGTTTTTGCACCTTGGCTAATCGAGTTGCGTACTCGATTGCAGCGTAGGGGTCATGTATTGAGCATGGGCCGATGATCACTAATAGCCGAGAGTCTTCGCCTAAAAGTATACTTTTAATTTCTGTTCTTTGTTGTTCGATAAATTGCTGAAGCTTCTCATTCAAGCTAGTTTCGCTCTGAATGGATTCAAGACTAGGCAACAACATCACTGATGATGCGTTTATGATATTTTCTAACATTTTCATGGACACTATCCGTAAAGTCACACCAAACACCTAGATCGAAATGATTATCATTACGAACCAAGGGCGACATAATGTAATAATACGCATTACTTGTCAATACCTTACATGGTAAAAAGTGGTCTGATTTATTCAATTACGTGTGATGTACAGCGTGTATAAATTGCCAAGTATTTTAGGCACTAATAGAACATAGTAATGATATTAAGAAAATGGCTGTGAATTGCGAAAAAATAAAAATAGCCTCGAATGGTCGAGGCTATTCAGTATGGCCACAAGTGCTTGTGGCAAAACATCACAACTATGCTGATGTTTCTGCAATCGCCTTTCTTGCGTTGGGCTTAGCACTGTGAATCCGATGGGTGACGGTTTGATTTTGTATATTAAATTCCATTGTCGGTTGCCAGATACTTGGTTCCCTGTGTGTTACCACAATGACCGTCGTTTTTAGCGAATGAATATGTTCTGCAATAAGTCTCTCGGTGGCATCATCAAGTGCCGAAGTGGCTTCGTCAAAAATGAGTATAGGTGCTTGCTTGATGAGAGCGCGCGCGATGGCCAACCTTTGTCCCTCACCTCCGGATAACGCGTCACCTTTTTGCCCGACAAGTTGATGGATCCCGAATTCAGAGCGATCTATCACCTCACTTAACTGAGCATCCCTTGCACATCGCTCGATTTCTTCATCGCTCGCATCGGGTTTACCTAAGCGGATGTTGTCAGCCAAAGTCCCAGTGAAAACGATAGGATCTTGTGCAACGTAAGAAAAATATTGAGTGAGCACGTCGTAACGGATTTGTTTTATATCGACACCACCTAGGGTAATTCGACCTTGCGTAGGGTCATCAAATCGCATCATAAAACCTAACAGGGTACTTTTTCCACCGCCACTTGGTCCATTAATCACGACTTTTTCGCCTTCTATAATGTCTGCGTTTGCACCAATGAAAATGTCTGATAAGCCAACATTATGCAGCTGCAATTGGTGATGATTTGGCTTCTGAGCATTTTCTGGTTTAGGCTCTGGTAAGCTAGGGACCGTGGTTAACTGCATATAGTCCTTAATCGCCGCGCGCACATCATTAATCGCAAATCCAGCGAATGCTAACTCGCCCAAAGGTGCTGCTGCTCTAGTGATAAGTATCAAAAGCGATAGAATCAATAGTGGCTCTGTTGTGCCGGAGACAACCAAGTAACTCGCCATACCAGCCAACGGTAGAATTGTCGCGAGCGTCGATAAAAATGTGGTTTTAGATGCCGAACGGTTGATGCTTTTATGAATTTTTTCCTGCTTAGTCCAACTTGTTTCAATTCGCTCAATCGCCCGCTTTGGACCCGCTGTCGCGCGCAGTAGATCGAGGTGGTCGATCAGTTCAAGTGTGTACTTGGTCGTATTCACATCTGCGCTGTGTCGCTCACTATCGGTATGGATCAGTGCCAATTGCGCTTTATATTGAATGAATAACGCGCCTGCGAGTAATACTGCACTCAGCGTAGCTATGGTTACACCCCCGACTAGACCAATTCCACCCACTAGGAATAAAGGTAGGAGTGGTGCGTGTAAGAAGGTTTGCAGTTGGTGAGCAGGTATGCTCATGAAACCAGGAATGCCACGCTCAGCCAAGTGAGTTGTTTGCGTTCTGTGATGCTCGGTAAACCAAGATAGCTTTGCTTGGCTAAGTGCATTACCGAGCGCTGAATAGAGATCACCAGTAAGTTTCGCGCCGGACAAAAAACCAGAGCGTGTAACGATTACGGTCGCCAAGATGGCGGCACCCGCAGCTGCCAAAACATACATAGGTGTTTGCTGTTCAACGATGGCGAGGGCCAAAACAATATAGGCCGCAGCTTCCAGTACGGCAACCAATACCCAGCCCGAGCCAACAAGGTAAAACCGACGTTTTACCTGTTCTGGCAGTGGTTTTCTGGCGGAATTAGTGTTGTTCGTCGTCATACTTCCTCGTCCTTTTTTTCAGCGTTTCGAGTTAATGTCAGCGTAAAATCTGTTTGCTGAGCGAGGTCTGTGTCATGAGTCACCACAATAATGGTTTTACCTTGTTGATGAGCCAGTACACGCAGGTTTTTCATCACAACTAACGCGGTCTCCTTATCAAGAGCGCTAGTAGGCTCGTCAAGTAAGATGATGTTGGCGTTACTTAAGAACACATTAGCAAGCGCAATGCGTTGTTTTTCTCCGCCAGAGAGAGAGGCTGCGTTAGCGGTAAGATCAACCATCAACTGAGCTTGATTCAGTGCATCGCAGAGCGTCTCGTCGGTTGCATAAGGTGTTGCCAATTGCAGATTCTCTCGCACCGTTGCTTTCAACACGCCAGTGTTTTGGGGGACGTAGCGTATGGCATTATGTCGCGATACTTCATCAAGGTCTGATATATCATCATAACCTAGGGTAACAGTCCCTGATGAAGGCTGTTCGTAACCGGATAAGATACGTAACAATGTGCTTTTCCCGACGCCACTCGGGCCCATAATAGCCGAACAAGAACCGGGAATAAAAGAATGAGAAAGGCCGTTAATGATCGTGTTTTGATCGGTAACGACATTGATATTTTCGGCGTGTAACGAGTCTGATTTTCTCTCTCGTTTGACTTGGCCTGAAGCGATGGTGCTTTCTTGTAAAAAGTCGCCGATGTGTTTGGCAGCATTTTTACCTGCCGTCACATAATCTAAGCCATGACCCAACTTTAGCACCGGTGTCACAATGGCAAGACCAAAAAAGAAAACCGAAGCCATGGCTGCGGGGCTTAACTGATAGGAAATCGTGTAAGCGATAGCTAAAGTGGCTACCGCTTGTAGTAGAGCGATAGCAACCGCAGCAGCGAGAGCTACATTACTCACCCACTTTACGATGCCGTCGGTAAAACGCTGCGTGGCATGTCGATAATCCGCAATGGCGCCCGATTGAGTACCATAAATACGGTTAACTCGGATGCCCCTTGTGTAATCGTTCACTGCAGTCACAATGTCACCCATAATGTTCATGCGTTCAGCGCCATGTTTGGCCGCATACTTGGGTAGAAACACCAGATAATAAAGTGAAGCGAGAAGACCAGGAATGAGGGCCAAAAGCGCAATTGGCCCAGCCAAGCTCAACATGATGAGGATGGACGCTAATGGCACCAATATGAACGTGACAAATTCAGACGGTAAATGAGCAATCATATGGTGCAACGTATTAATGTCCTCCGAAGCCAACCGGCGAAGCTGATTTTCACCATATCGAGAAACTGTTTTACTTGGCAACCTAGCGAGATGCTGAGCCACTTGACGACGCACCTGAGACGAAAATTTGGCTTCAGCTTCATGCACCCACCAAGACGCTAATGAAGAGACGGCAGCACTAACGATCCAAAGGCCGATAGCACTGTAAACCCATTTACTCGAGGGATCGTCAACCAGTTGAATTAAACACAATAGTGCGCCTATTTTGGCGAGTGCAGCAAGCACTTCAGCAATAGTGCCCAGCGTGAGTTTGGCGATGGCTGGTTGCAAAGCAGGCATGAGCGCAGCAGTGAGATAGTGTTGGCTGATTTTATTTATCATGCTATATCCCTCCACTTATTGAAGTGAAGGGAGAGGAGTGGGATTGATATTTTAAGCATATAAGGCTCTCACTAGATTTCATATTAAGCTTATTCCACTTGGTAGTGAAACGTTTAATTGGTTATTTAATATTACTGACCAACCGAAAATTACTGACTGACTGACTAGTTCTCACCACTGGCTCTTTGGATGTAATAATCAGGTTTCAAGTCGTCAATAATATCTTCGATAAGCGAATCTATTTTTGTATTTTTATCGTAATGGGGCATGACAATGATATGCGCAATATTGCCAGAATTAGCTAATGAGTATTTTCTCCAAACTGATTCTGAAGGGCATGGGAAGAAGACGGTATTGGCATTTTCATTTCGACGAGCATTAATACCGACAGCTTGAAGTCTCTCAACAGTATACTGAGCAATTTCTAAGCAGTTGTTTACTTTCTTTTTCCAATCGTCGATCGAGAGGCTCTTTATCGCAGCCCACATAAACAAGGCGCTGTGGCCATTTCTTGAACCACTTATGGTTTGATCTTTGGAAGAGATATAATCTACCTCTACAGAAATTTTTTCCACGTTTTCACGTCTAGCGATCACGATCCCGCATGGGATAGGGGAGCCAATCATTTTATGTCCAGAAACGCTGATAGAGTCGATACCATCCTCAAATGAGTATGGATCAGGATTGTCCACAAAGGGCATAATCATACCGCTAAGCGCGGCATCAGCGTGAATATAATAGTCCTCACGCTTGATCCCCAACTGTTTAATATCATCTTGAATACGTTTAATATTATCAACCGCCCCCCGCATAGTGGTACCGATGTTAGCAAAAATTATGGGGTGAGCTTCTTGATCTTGTTGAATTTGTGAAGAGAGCTGACGGTAGTCTATTTCACCGTTTTCTAACGATGGAATTTTCTGGCCATGCATATTCAGCATCCTCACAATCTTATCCACGGAATAGTGAGACTCTTCTGAATAATATATTTTTCCGGTAGGGAATAACTCTCGTGCTAGGTAGCATGAGAACATGTTCCCTTCGGTTCCACCATTAGAAATATACCCCCAGCTATCTTCACTATGTATTTTGAATAATTCAAAAAAGAAAGTCATGACTTCCCTTTCGAATTCAAAAGTATTGAGCTTATAGTTACTTTCCTCGCTCCAATCTCCACAGTTGTTGAGGGAGAATTCGAGGAACTTCTCTAGGAAGGAATAATCAAAATCAGCAGATTCAGGATAACCGACATTAAAATATTGGTTCTCCTTGCAATAAAGCCAAAATTCTTCAATGCGATTGCGATCCACATTAGATAATTTCATTATATTTCCCATACATATATGATCTATTCCGATGAAAGCGCACGCGTGACTCGCGGTAACTTTCATTAAGCAGGTTTGATTTTTTAATTTATGCTTTTGAATTAGCCGATGAATATGGCTTTTTGTTTTTTCTGCAATAGTGCCCACCAGTTTACTACCGTGGGTTCATGGCCTAGCTCTTCAAAGGTAACTTTTATACCCAGTTTGTTAAATTCAGAGGCCAGTCGCATCATTCTTAAGGAATCGAGCCCATAAATAAATAAATTTTCTTCTGGATCGAGTTCATCATCTTCAATCAAAGCTTGGACTTTATCGTAAAGCCATTGATAACTTAGTCCAGGTTCAGACTCAAATTGCCTATCCGTTGTGTTTATAAACAAGGCTTCTCTTGGCATCGGGTCACTTATATTCTTCGGTAGTGGCATCGCTTTATTCCTTAAGATCCTATTTTACCGCTACGTATAAATAACATTACATCGCCTTTTATTCATGCCAAAGGCTAGATGAAAATCGGCTATTTTTAGCTATTTCTTACGCTGTTTTTTTATATCTATTTGATAGATATAAAATAATAACAAAAATTTCTACAAAAAGTATTGAAAATCATTCGCATTTACAAAATAATGACGCCTAACGTTAACATTGTCAACAAAGTGAGAATAAATGAGTGGATTAACGCCAATGCAAGCTGCATGTTGGTTTGGGCGCGAAGTGAATGCCAAGCTTGGAGGCGTGGCATCACATCTTTATAGTGAGTTTGATGGGGAAAGCATCAACCTTGAAAAACTGCGCGCAGCGTTAGATAAGCTTTTTCTTACTCACGAAATGTTGCGGCTAAAAATTGATCGCGCAGGTAATCCTTCAATTGCCGAGAAACCCAGCCTATGTGTGTTAGAAATTGATGATTTTACATCACTACCTCTTGAGGCTGTAAAACAGCAACTGACACTTAAGCGACAAGAGTGGGCACATCAGGTACTCGATTTAAGGCAGGGGAAAGCGGCCAGGTTCTCTATCAGCTTGTTGCCCGATAATGCTTTTCGTTTCCATATTGATACCGATATGATCGCCATCGACCCAGATAGCTGCCGACTTTTGATTGAAGATTTAGCTACGTTTTACGAGGGCACAGTTTCAGCTCTTCCGTCCAAACCAACATTTTTCTCTTGGCTCGATATGGAAAAATCGGATCCAAAACTAAAATTACAACGCAAGGCGGACCGAACTTGGTGGAAATCACGCCTCACTCAGATCGCCCCAGCGCCTTCGTTGCCGTATCTAGACACAATGCAATCCAAAGTAGAAAGTCATCATTACTCAGCTTGGTTAGACGCAGAACAACGTAGTGGTTTGATCGCGCTTGCTCGACAACATGCCATCACACCATCAAATTTAATGCTGGGTTTATTTGCCAGAGCGTTGGGGAAAGCAACGGGAGACCGCGAGTTTAGATTAAGTGTACCCACCTTCTGGCGCCCACCTATTTGCGAAGGGACAGAATGTATAGTGGGAGACTTCGTCAATTTTGTCGTGCTAAATATTGAAATGCACGGGGCTCCTACATTGATTGATTTCTGCCGCCAGATAGCGACGAAAATGACGTCACTGTTGTCTCACAGCAGTTATGCAGGCGTTAACGTGATGCGCGATCTGTCTCTCCACCATGGCACTGCACAATTAGCGCCCATTGTATTTACATCGGCCATCGATTTGCCAAGTGGTGACTTATTTTCGCCTCGAGTACACAAACAGTTTGGCCGGATGAATTGGACTACATCTCAAGGCTCACAAGTGGCATTAGACTCACAAGTGGTGAGTATTGATGGCGGTATAATGATCAATTGGGATGTGCGTCAAGAAGCACTGCCAAAAGAATGGGTATCGGCGGTATTTGAACACTTTGTAGCACTAACTAAGACGGTAATTGAAGCGCCTAACTTGTTGTCATCACCCTTGGATAAACTGCAGTCACGCCTTATTTGCGAAGAGAGTCTAACGACCGATTTGACCGCTATGCAGCGCGCTTACTTATTGGGAAGAACAACGCAGATGCCGCTTGGCGGCGTAGCAATGCAGGAACAGCTCGAATACCGAGGTTCTTTGTCGCCAGAGATAGTACGCCTACGCTTGTCTAAAATGGTGGTGAAGTATCCTTGTTTACGAACTTTTGTTGATAGTAAAACATTAAAACTGCGCACCAGTCATTGCCCACAAGTAAATGTAAGTTATGTTGATTTAAGCCAAATATCACCAGATAACATTGAATCTGAACTCAGCCGACGCCGCTACGCATATAGCCACCATATTTTCGAGCTTGAGCAGCCATTGTGGGATATCACCCTATTCTCTCTTGGCAATGGTCTTTTGCATGTTTTTGCTCGTTTTGATGCCTTAATTTTGGATGCAAGGTCAATTGCCTCCCTCATGGTTGAACTCTTTGAAGGCCAAGCGCCTTATCTTCCAAACATAGAAATAGCCTCAGATGGCAGTAATTTGAAAGAACTAAGATCGAAGGCTAAGCGTTACTGGCTCGAAAAACTCACTCACGTCACTGGGTTGATGCCATTTCCTTGGCATCAACCATTAGAATCTATATCAAGTTCGCGCTATCAGCGCCAGAGTCTCGAAATAAACAAAGATACAATGCGACAGCTATGTCGAGTCGGTGGAGAGCAGAATTTGTTTAAAAACACGGTCATAATGGCAACTGTGATGGAAGTACTTTCCCACCATGTTGAAGACCGAAAACTGTGTGTCGCGGTGCCTGTGCTACCACTTCACAGTAGTACTTACGCGAGTCAGTCAACATTTATAGCGCTGCAATGGAACGCCAACCAACAGCCGTTTATTGACCGTGCAAAGCAGCTTCAATCAGATACTTTCGAAGGGCTTGAGCACCTAGCGTTCTCAGGCGTAGACTTAGCAAGAATACTGTTCGATAAATATGGACCAGCCCCCACTTTACCTATTGTGGTGACCAGTGGTTTGTCTTGGCCGACTCTGAGCAAGAGTGCCCCGATGACCTTGTGTCGCGGCCTGACTCAAACACCTCAAGTGGCGATGGATGTGCGGTTTGTAGCGCAAGCCAATGGTTCGGTGATGTTTAGTATTGATTATGCCATTGACGCGGTATCTGAGCACTTGGTTGAAGAGTTACTTGAACGAATCGATATTGTAATGACTCATATGGCGGAGACAAAAACGTTTACGTCACCAACCGAAGATGCCCTTGCCAAGGCTAAGTCTCGAGTTATGTTGTTTAAAGACATTGCACCAGTAGTCGAGTCAACGCCCATTGACTCGACTAAACTCACAATTTTTGTGATTTATTGTAAGGTGTTGGGTGTTGAACCGAAAGACTACGTTGATGAAAAAACAGCATTTACGCAACTTGGTTTACGGCCTACCCACCTTAAACAGATAAGCGCTGAGCTGTTATCTGAATTTTCAGTTGAACTGCCAATGATGCAGCTTATTAGTTGCAGTGACGCTAGTGAAGTAGCGGCCTTACTTGACGATTCGCTAGTATTCAGTGAGTAACGACGGCTTTCTTAACAGTTTAAACATATTCACTCACAACAAGAAACCATGCTTTTTATCCATCACGTTAAAAATACTTTTATTACCCTAGGAGGGCGAAGAATGCACACTAAGACAAAGAACATCGTCGGCATCGGTATTGGACCGTTTAACTTAGGCTTGGCGGCCTTGCTTTCTCATCACCCTGAATTGGATGCTGAGTTTGTAGAACGTAAGCCAGAATTTAGTTGGCACAACGGGATGCTGTTACCCGGCGCGACACTACAAGTCCCTTTTTTAGCGGATCTCGTTACGATGGCAGATCCTTGTCATCCCCTGAGCTACTTAAATTACCTTAAGCACCACGATCGACTTTACCAGTTTTATTACTACGAAAACTTTCTCGTCCCAAGAAGTGAATATAACCACTATTGTCAATGGGCTTCAAAACAACTTAAGAATTGTGCTTACGGAGAAACCGTTATAGACATTCAGTATCAAATAGATCAAGAACGTTTTGTGATTAACAGTAAGCTGAAGTCTGGAGAAAATCGTACTCGTTATAGTCACGATATCGCTATCGGGGTAGGCACGGTACCTTGCCTACCGGATTGGGCTGTACACATGAACCATCCACTGGTCAAGCACTCCGCCGAATTCACCCATATGCGAGAAAAATTGGCGCGTTGTAACAGCGTAACAGTGATCGGTTCTGGCCAAAGCGCTGCAGAGTGTGTGTTGAATCTTTACCGCGATCTTACCCCTGAACAAATCGACGCAGGGGCAACAATAAACTGGGTAACGCGTTCTAAAGGTTTCCACCCGATGGAAGCGTCTAAACTAGGACAAGAATGCTTCACTCCCGCGTACATGCAGTATTTCCATACCCTTCCTCGCGAAAAGCGTAGAACGGTCGTTAAAGGACAAGGGTTACTTTACAAAGGCATCAGTGATTACACTATTACCGAGGTTTTTGATTTGCTATATGAGCGCTCGATTGGTGGCCGTGAACCGGGACTCAACTTGTATTCCAATAGCCAGGTGAATAAGCTTGATTTTGAAAATGAGACCAATGTCATCGAAATAGAGTGCTTCCATACACAACAAGAACAATCTTTTACTCTACGTACAGAAGCAATCGTCGTTGCTACCGGCTACACTCACCAGTGGCCAAGTTGGTTTGAAAACTTAAAGAATTCAGTATTAGAAACGGATGAACATGGTGATTGTATTGTTGAAGAGAACTTTATTGCGCAGCGTTGCGATCAAGGTGTAGGGCGCGTGTTTATTCAAAATGCAGAAATTTTCCAACACGGCGTTGGGGCCTCAGATCTCGGTTTAGGTGCGTATCGTAATGCTTCCATCATTAATCAGATATTGGATAAAGTGGTCTACCGTTTACCGGAAAAGTCAGCTTTCCAAAGCTATGGTGCGCCTCGTGCGTAATGGTTTTATCTAAAGGACAAACGGCGGCCATCAAGCAATGATGGCCTTTTTTGTTTATACAATCAGCCTCATTTCACTCGTGTGAAACGGGGCCAAGCATGCCATAAACTGTTGTGGATTTGAGGTGATGTAGAAGTGGTCGCCTGAAAGCGTTTTATGGTCGACAACGCAACTCAACCAGCACTCCCATTGGTTGACCTCTTCGAAGTGCGCTTCTTCATCGTTGTGTCCTGACACTAAAAGTGTGGGTACTTTAATTAATTCGTTGGTCTTTGGTTTTAACTTGAAGACATAACGCTCAGTTGCTTCAAAATCGGCTCTCAATGTGGGCAAAAAAGCAGGCCACCACTCTGGTTGTTGTCCGAAATCTGGATCGCAACCTCCGATGGTAACAAGCTGTTCAACAAAGCTTCTGTCATCGCAATGACTGATAGTTCGTCGACTTTGTATGTGTGGTGCTTGGCAGCCTGAAATAACCAGTCCTTTAGGGGAGGTGCCTTGGCTAACAAGATATTTGCATGCCTCATAAGTGATTTGAGCACCCATGCTATGTCCGATGAGAACAACATCTTTCATCGGTTCACCACTGTCTATCAGCGTCTGAATAACATCTTTGGCAAGTGTATGAATGTCGTTAGCCTTAGGTTCATCGATTCTAAAGCCCCTTCCAGGATAGACCACTAAGGACACTTTACTATCCGCTAAATCAAGCTTTCGCCACGTTCTGAATGCGCTAATTCCGCCTCCTGCAAAAGGACACAAAACAAAGTGCGTATTGTAAGGCTGCCCCCCTGAGGGGGCACTGAGTGTGATAAGGTTGCTCATAGTTAAGTCTCTTTAGGATGTTGAGGTCAGAAGTCGGCTTTGGTCTAAAACCAAGGCCAGCGCCTCTAGAGATGGATGGCTGTATAGCGTCGATATGTTGATCGGGTAATCCAATTGATGACATTGCCTGATAACCTTGATAGCGGAGTATTCATCCCCACCAAGCTGAAAGAAATGACTGGCTTTATTCAAGTCAGCAGTATCCAAAATATCGGCCCATATACTTTTGAGTACGAGTTCACTATTCGTATCAAGTGGTTTGTCTGCTTTTTTTGTTTTTCTCCTCCTCTTCCTCGTCGCCAATTGCGCTAGCGCTTTAAGATCCACTTTACCATTGGCTGTAAGCGGTAATGTTTCCAAGAAAAATAAACGTTTGGGAACCATGTAAGCCGGTAACTGCTGAATCAAAGAGCGGTTAACTTGTTCGGCGTCGAGTGATGCAGCCTCCCCGACGATAAATGCTGCCAGCGTTTTGTCTTTATTGCCGACGGCCATGGTGATAGCCCGTTGTACATAAGGAATATTATTTAGGGCCGCCTCAATCTCTCCCAATTCGATGCGGTAGCCACCTATTTTCACTTGTTTATCTTTTCGCCCCAAAAACTCAAGGGTACCGTCTGGCCAGTAACAGCCCATATCGCCAGTACGATACCAAGATTGACCACCAATACGAATAAATTGTGCCGCCGTTTTCTCAGGATCGTTAAAATACCCAAGTGCGACACCATCACCGCCAATCCATAGCTCACCGGCTACCCAGTTAGGGCAGTCGCGACCAAAGTCATCGACCACACGATATTTTTGCCTTGGCAGAGGGTAACCATATGGGATAGAGCGCCAATTAGGTTTGACGTCTTGAACATCAAAAATATTAGACCAAATTGACGCTTCAGTGGCGCCACCCATTGCAATGAATTGGCCATTTTCACGAAATTCGCGATATCGCGGAGGTAAATCTAAACCAATCCAGTCCCCAGAGAGCATAGTTAAACGCAGTTTCGATGGGGCGTTGGATTTGAAACTGCTTGCATAGGTCAACAACATATCAAAGAGCGCTGGCACACTGTTCCACATAGTAACTTGATGCGTCTCGATGGCCTCACTCCACGCTTTCGGATCGCGGCGCTGCGATTCATCAACTAACACGATAGCGCCCCCAGCCGATAATAGTCCAAAAATATCGTAGACCGATAAGTCAAAATGTAGGGCTGATAGGGCCAGCACTCGGTCATCAGAGTTTACGCTGTAACGCTGATTCAATGCTAAGCAAGTGTTGAGGGCGCCTTGATGTGAAATAACGACGCCTTTAGGCGTACCGGTGGATCCCGAGGTGTAGATGATATAAGCAGGTTGAGTTGGAGCGACACGCTTAACCTTCTGCATCGGTTGGCCCAAACTTGCATTCTCCCAGTCTAAGTAAGTAAAACTTGCAATCGTGCGCTGCGCATTCTCGGCAGCGGCGTTTGAGGTACCATTTTCCGCTGTAAGCACGATAGCAATATCCGCCTCTCGGTAGATTAGTTCGCGTCTTTCTTTTGGCTGATCAAGCGACACTGGTACGTAGACTGCTCCCGCGAACAGTATGCCGAAAACAGATACTATTTGGCCAATGCCTTTGTCCATGCTCACCGCAACACGATCGCCAGGCATAACCCCCATGGAGGCTAACGTACCAGCACAACGACGAGCTTGGCTAGCGAGTGTTTGATAATCCAGCGTGCGACTACCATAGATGACTGCTGGAGCAAATGGTGACTGCTCAGCACGTAGCCAAAATCTGTCGTGGAGTAAGCCATTTGGGAGAAGAGTGTCACCAGAATCATTGAGTATTTTCCGCACACTTTGCTGTTCAGCAGGCAATAAATCGGGCGGGGCTTGGTTCCACAAGCTGGTCGATTGGCAGAGATCAGTGACTAGCTTGGTATATGTTGTGAACATGTCATCGATCATGTTGTCAGGGAAGAGGTCATCCTGACTATCCCATTGCAAGACGATATTACCCTCTGAGACGAAAGCATGGAGCGCAAGCCAAGTTGTCGGTGATTGAGTGCATCCCCAGCCTGATGTGCCCAATGTAGTTCTAACCCATTTGCCGTGGTGATCTTGGTCTAGTTGGCTAGAGAAGGATACAGTAGCTGTATAACGGTGTTCTTCCGATATGCTACGTAAGTGTCGAACAAGGTCAAAGATAGAGACTTGTCTGAATGGGTAAGAGATGTCAAATTTGTCCTGATTGTCTTTGGCTATGGATTGGAAGTTTGAGCCAAAACCGTTCAGGCCAACAAGTAGCGGTTGAGTAAAGTCACCAATAAGGTGCTCTACATTTGGATTTTGGCTGTCACGCTCGTTGAGATCAAGACGGATGAGCATGTCTTTTTGATTGCTCCAACGCGACAATACTACACTGAATATGCTGGCTAGTGCGATATCAGAGCGCACTTGATACTGCTTGGCAATGGATTGGAACCGTTTCCATTCAGTGCCAGTAATGGTTGCTGATCGTCGTTTGAAATTGGTGCCTCTAGCTTGTTCTGGTTCACATTTGAGTGGCAGATTGGGCGGACAGGGTAAGTGGAGTAACTGCTTTTCCCAAAAGAGTGTGTTTAGTGCTGTTTTTTCTCGCAGAATTTGGGAGTGCAGTGTGAGCGCACCTAATACTTGGGAATGTGTTTCCAAGGGGGGGAGAGCCAATCCGCGCTGAAGCTGACAGAATTCTTTGAAAAATAAGTTGGTGCTTGTTTGGTCAATAGCGATGGTAGAAAACCGAAAATGCAGCCGGTATTTATTTGCTGGTAACAAGGACAGGTGCACTTCAAAAGGATGCTTTGATTTTGATTGAGTCAGTGTCGATCGGGTACGCGCTAAATGCTCCGCAGCGGCCATTTCTGAGTAAGAGTATAAATCGTATATAGGCAGTCTGTAGGGTTGGCTATCACTGTTTATTTGTAGGTAAAAGTCGTCGGTGAATAGCGCATTGAGCATAGGGTGACGCTGAACTAAAACAGTAATACAGTATTCTAACGCCGTGACATTAATATTTTCGCCATTAAATTCTTGATAAAAAATATTAGAAGGAGAGTGGTTTGCAGGAAATTGCCCCTGGTTGGATAAGTTCCAAGCTTGTCTTGGTGTTAGCTCTAAGATTGTGCTTTTCTCAACGGATTGAGCATCGCATTGGGTCATGATGTCGTTCTCATTTCTTAATTTAATCATTCTAGCGTTAATGTTTAAAACTCGGTGCTAGAATATAAATTGTGCAGTAGTTAAGCCATTAACTTGTGGTTAATGGCTTGTGGAGGGGATTTAAAATTAAAAATCTACCGTGGCGGAAAGCATGACTGTGCGTGGTGCGCCCAGTCCCATTTGGGTATAGTGTGTACTTGTCCAATATGCTTTATTAGCGACGTTTTTAACCGCGAGTCTCCACGTGACTTTTTGATCCGCGATTGCAGATTCGTATCGCGCACCAACATCAAAAATGGTTTGCCCCGGTAAGGACCTCGCATTGTTTTTATCAATGTATTGCTTGGACATGTAGTTAGTTTGGCCGATCAAAGTCAGCTCACGAAGGACTGGAACGTTCCACTCCAATGCCAATTTAGCTTGAAACTCTGGTACGCTGGTCGCTTTTTTCCCTTCTTCTTCTGATTTTGTCGACTTGGTAATTTCCGCATCAACATAAGCAAGACCACCTGTCAGTGAGTAATTTTCGAGTATGGTGCCATAGAAGCCCCATTCAATGCCTCGGTTTCGTTGCTCACCGCCAAAGGAATATACGGTTGTGTCTGGATCGGTATAGCTATTCGGTTGCTTGGTTTCATACATACTCACAGTATGAGAAAAGTCGTCAAATTTAAGCTTGATACCAGCCTCTGATTGCTTGGTTTTTTGTGGCGAAAATGACTCACCCATATTAGCTGTCCCACGAGGGGCTGACTTACCATTAGTCAGACCTTCAGCATAGTTAGCATACAGAGAAGCGGACGGCGACAACTTGTATAGTATGGCGGCCGCGGGCGTATACGCACTTTCATTCAGTTTTTCTGTCGAAAATACGGTGAATTCATAATCAACATTTTGCTGGCGAATCCCCAACGTAATCTGAAGGGCATCATCGGCGAACGAAAGCGTGTCAGCAATACCGTAACTGACTAATGTTGCATCCGTAGTCATCAGAAATGATGCTTCATAATTACTGTTGCTTGGACCCCATACCGGATTATAAATATTGGTAACCCAAGGCTCTGGAGTGCGATTACCAGCGACAGCATCCTCTTTATCTTCTCGATAATAGGTGGAGTTAATCACCAATTCATGCCCGATTGACCCAGTTTCAAAATTAGTTCTTATTCCTACCTCGCCGGAATAGCGCTTAAGATTCAAGTCTACGTACCCAAGCGTCGTTTCTAGATCGCCAGCATTGTTGATAATTTTTCCTGTCCTAACAGCGTTGGATTCGAATTCAGTACGACTCGCCCCGGCAGCTACATACGTGGTTATGTGTTCGTTGATGTTCAACTCACCGCGGATCATCATCCCCTTATCTTTTTCATCGTTAAATGACCAGTCAGGGTTAAGTAAAGTGTCAGCATCTGGTGGCGGCGGAACATCAACCCCGGAAGCGATCGTCACACCTCTAGTTGGCCCGTTCACGTGTTCTTCACTCATGTAAAAGTCAGTTTCTAGCAGTGCATTGTCACCGCGCCAATCAAAGCCTAACGAGACCATTTGAGCTTGTTTGTCTTGCCCATCGATAGCGCTGTCGCCATCTCTTAACATGCCGTTTACGCGGATACCAAATTGTTCGTTATCACCAAACCTGCGACCGATATCCCCGTGGACACCGTACTGGGATTCTGACATATAAGTGCCGGTGAGTGAGGTGTTGGGGATATTTCCCGCTCGTTTTGGCTTCAGGTTAATTGAACCGCCTACCGAACCATTGGGCGACATGCCATTAAGTAGCGAGGAAGGGCCTTTTAGTACGTCGATGCTCTGATACATCTCCGGGGTACTGCGATAGTAAGGAGCAATACCATATAAGCCATTAAACATCGTGTCGCCAATATCAGTATTAAATCCTCGGATGGTTATACTTTCAATGTTTTCCCCTGTGACACCACTGGTAAATACTGATGGGTCGGATGCAGAAATAACATCAGATATATCCTGTGCATGTTGGTCGGAAATCTGTTTCTCGGTATAGCTGATGGTGTTAAAGGGCGTCTCCATCAAATCTTTATCACCCAACATCCCCATTCTGCCATTAATTGAAATTTGACCAGAGGCAAAGGTTTCATCGGCTTCGCCATACACAGTCATTTCTGACGTGACTTGTTCTTCCGCATATGTGATACCAAGAGGCAGTGCAGCCAAGCCGAGTTGGAGACCAACGAGTAGCGCAATTTTTGTTGCTCTAGGCATTTTAGACTGAGCGCGTGAAACCGATAGGGCGGAAGCCTCGGTCCGTGGGCAGTAATGGGTCATTGTCGTACCTTCCCTTAATTTTATTAAAATGAATAATAGAGTCATAGTTACTGTTGAATTGAGCGGTATAAGCCCAACCGGTTAGAAAATAAGATGAGCTAGCTTTGGTAACCTTTGATGATGTCATTGATCACGATTTTCAATGACGTCACACTTGCAGCTGTGATATACCAAGCATCTGCGTCAACCAAGATCACCTTGCCATTTTTCCACGCTTTAGTTTGGCGTAAGAGTGGGTTAGCCAAACGTTCGACATCAATGTTAGGTATGCCTTCCATTACGGCGGTGCGATCGATGATATAAAGAATATCGGGATCCGCTTGGTTGATGAACTCGCTCGAAACTGGCTGACCATGGAGGCTGGTTGCAATTTCTGTGCTGGCGGGTTTGACCCCCAAAACATCGAATACAAAACCGTAGCGAGACTCAAGACCAAATGAACTGAATGAGCCATTGTTGTGCATTACCACTAAAGCGGTTTCAGGACGGTCAGACGTGACCGCAAGCACTTGCTCGACCTTGGCATCAATTTCAGCCACTTTTTGCTGCGCTAATGCTTGCTTGTCAAAAATTTCGCCAAGATCCAATAAATGCTGCTTGATAACCTCAAGGTGATTACTTTGGCTGTTTCTAAAATCCACATCAAAGTGTAGCGTGGGAGCAAGTTCAGAAAGCGCTTGATACTGGTTAGCATGAAGCGGAGTCATTAATATCAGGTCAGGTTTGAGGGCGTATATTTTTTCCATATTTGGCTGCACGATGGATCCGAGATCTAGCACATTGTCATCGTTTTTATATTTTGCCAAAAAGTGAGGCACAAAGTCTTTAACCATGCCGGCGATGGGCACGCCGAGTTGGTCTAAGAAGTCCACTTCATTCATATCCAGCGCCGCAACTCGTTGTGGGCGATGAGCAATCACGGTTTGCCCTAGGTTGTGATCAATCACAATAGGGGTTTCTAACTCCTGAATGATGACAGGCTGAGCCGTTTGTTGCTCACAACCGGTTAAGGTAACAAGCGTACTAAAAGCCAGCGCGATAACCAGATTGAGGGTTCTCGTTAACATGAATAATTTCCTTTTATTGTGGATAGATTGTTAATTTACAATTGGCTTCGTGCACGCATCGTCATGGCGAGGAAATATCCTCCACATAGGATATTAACGAGTATGGTAACGGTTGTTTTGTAATTGAATAGGTGCTCAACGATGAGTTGAGCACCTATGAATACGATGATGGCAACAGCGCAACCAATCGGCAGTGTCACTCGATGCTGACTCGTCCCTGCGAGTGAATATGCGATGTTAGCGACAAAGATACCCATAAATGCAGTTGGCCCAATTAAGCTTATGGAAACGGCCACTAAAATGGCAATTAGAACAAAATACTTGGGGATGTAATTGGCATCATCAAGTCCAAGTGACATGGCTTGATCGCGGCCCAATCCGACAACATCAAGTTCGCGAATGCATTTTTTAGCCATGATCGCGATGACGGCCAATGTACCCGCAGCGCAAAGTAAGGTGGCCAGTGTTGCTCTGTCAAAAGAGGCATAACTCAACCCTTGGAAGACTGAGAACTCGCCCGGACTGATCCTTAACTGAATAAATTGTGCCAACGTGGTCAACACCATTGTAAGGACAAAGCCAATCAGCAAGACTTGGTACATGTCTCGCTGGAACTTTTGTAGCACCCAATATTGAATTGCCAACGAATATAATAAAATCAAAATCATAGAGGCAAAAAAATTACCCACGACACCTAGCATTGCGATGCCTCCGGTGCCGAGAAAAAGTAACAATAGAGCCTGAAAAACGAGATAAATAGATTCGTACCCCATAATGGAAGGGGTCAGGATCCGATTTCCAGCCAAGGTTTGAAAGGTGATTGCCGCGATCGCAACACAGCTTCCGCCAATAAATATGGCCGCTAGCTTTGCCAATCTTTTAGGGATGATGTAATCAAAATCAAACCCGGAACCGACAAATATAAAGGCGACGGACAGCAGTAAAACCACGGTAGTAGCCATCGTGAACATAAAAGTCGTGTTGGTGGCTCTCATGCACGACTCCTTTTGATAATCAAGGCGAGAAACATAACCCCACCGATACCGCTAGCAGTCAGGCCAATAGGCACTTCGAAAGGAAAGAGCACCAGTCGACTGATGATGTCACAAAATATCAGTAACGAAGCGCCACCCAGCGCCACGATTGGCAGCGTTTTTTGCAAATTATCGCCATACCTAAGTGCCACGATGTTCGGGACAACTAAACCGACAAAATGAATAGCGCCGACAGTCACTACGGTAACAGCAACGGTAATGGCAACGAGAACAAGGCCAAGTGCCGCGGTTACCGTATAATTGATACCCAAATTTGCAGCCATGTCTTCACCCATCCCCATCAAGGTGAATCGGTGAGCAAAAAAATAAGTCAGCAAGGTGATGGGGAAAATTAAAAATATGATCTCATAGTGTCCTTCCACTACCTTAGAAAAGTCACCTATTAGCCATCCTTGCATACTTTGTAACATGTTATTTTGATAGGCATAAAATTCAGCCAATGCACTTAGCATACCGCCAAACATTAGCCCAATAACGGGTACTAATGCGGTGTTACTGAATTTTATTTTTCGAATGATAGCGATATAAATTAAGCTTGCAGCGAAACAAAAGATCACAGCAAAAAGCATTCTATCGAGCTTGCCTGAAGAAGGGAGGAGCACCATCGAAACTAAAATGCCAAGTTTGGCCGCATCCAGTCCCCCCGTGGTGCCAGGTTCTACGAAGCGGTTTCTGACAATGTGCTGGAGTATGACGCCACTCATTGCTAATCCAGCGCCAGTCAGTATTAAAGCTGCAAGCCGAGGTAAGCGACTGGCCGTGACAGGTAGCCAAGCTTGTTCATTCAATGTGAGAAGAAGCGTCCAATCTATTTGTCTCGCACCAACAAATATCGAAATAAAGCACAGGGACGAAAAAACACCAAATACACGTAACTTCATTACAACTGAATCTCAACGTTACTATTAACTAAATGATTTACTTGACCCACAAGGCAGATCTAAATGATAATCAATCGTAACACCATTATCAATAGGTTGTAAGTAAATTCATACGCATTTTAATAAGTTAGCGCTATATACAAAATTAAAATATTCAACGAAGAGTCAGGATGATTATGTCTAACCAACAAACTGAAAAAAAAAAACTATTGCCGATCAGTGAATATGAAGAAAAAATATGGATGCAGCAATTACAAAAACCACACAGTATGGAGTGGGTTTTAGCATTTTATACTCTGGATAGTCGGTGTGAAATTGAATATCTTGAAAAGGCAATCCATAAGTTTGTTATGGAAGATGCGCAGTTAAATTTACGCTATTGTTTCACTGAGAGCTATGAATTAGAAAAGCAGCTCATAACCAATGACTTTCCAGCGTTAGAGATAGAAATAACAGAGCGCGCTGCGCTTAGTAGTCTTGCCGCAGCTTTACAGAAACGAGATTGGCAGTCTGAATCTCAGGCCCCATTTTTTGCCACTTTGCTACACACAGCGGAAGATTTATATCTTTGTTTAGGTCAGCACCCAATATTAAACGAGATAATAAACAAGGAAACGTTAAGCTCTCAGCTTTCAAGCAACTATCAATTATTCAATCAGGAAGGAGAAAATCTGATTTTGCACCCCGCTGAAATAGTCGGGGTGAACACCGCTGAAGTCAGCGATTCTATCGATAAAATTGCCGACACAATATTAACGGCATTCAAAGAAAGCCTCGATGATCCCGATGTTGAGCTAGATGATGACTTTTTTGAAATGGGTGGACATTCACTTTTGGCTACACGGATCATCGGCAATTTGGTGAACGCGCATAATATCGAAATTAGCTTCAATGACTTCTTTAAGAGTCCAACGGCACAAGATTTAGCTAAATGTGCCTCGATAAAAAATACCAATGCAGAGGTGAAACCAGCAGCACAGGGAGCAAATGTTCACTCAAATCCCGCCATGATTGACGAAAAATTCCCACTGTCGATGGCTCAATCATTTCTATGGGATTCACACGTTGCAACAGGGATGGGATCAATATTTAACTTACCTTTTGCCATTCGTTTTGACGGTGAGGTCGATGAGTACGTTTTCAAGCAAGCTTTTACCGATCTGTTATTAAGACATATTGGGTTAAGAACACTTTTTGTGAGCCACAATAGTCAGGTCCAGCAACAAGTCATTGATGAGGCACAGCTCGGTGACTATCTCTGGTTTTGGAGTAGTGCAGACTCGGGGGCAGCCAGTTTAGCATCTGAAGCTGCTTATATTTTTGATTTGTCGAGAGAGTTACCACTACGAATACGCTTCTTTAAAGACCAAGACACGAAGCAACAAACATTGTCCTTCCTTATCCACCATATGGTCATTGATGAATGGTCACTCAACACATTAATGCCAGAACTTTCTCAAGCTTACATGGCGAGGCTTCAAGGAGAAGCTCCAATTTGGGATAAACCGGCAAATACAATTCATGAATATGCGGTTGCTCAGCAGCGCCGTGGACCTCGCCAAGAAGACTTGAACTATTGGGTTAATCATCTTCAACAGGCAACGCCAGGTTTGACACTGCTAGAGGATAAATCATTGGAGGACACAAACCCGACGCCTAATTCAATTGAGGCAAAATGGATAGAGCTGGATTTAGGCGAAAATGCTCACAACGTGGTCACAGCCTTGGCAAGAAAGCACAGTTCATCAACCTTTAGCGTGGTCTATTCGGCTATCGCGCAAGCGTTACAGCACTTAGGTAACCTAGATGAATTGGTTATTGGTACATCAGCTTCTGGTCGTGATGATCCAAAGTATTATGATGCGGTTGGTTATTTCACGACTATGGTCGCTCACCGCGTTGTTTTTGAACCTGAACAAGCCTTTGGTCGTCTAATTGAACATGTCACCAGTACGATTAATGAGAGTATGAACCATGCGACGGTACCAATTAACCTTGTTCAGAAAAAATTAGAAATCCCTGCTGAAAATGGCCTTCTGTTTGATGTTTATGTGCAAATTCATGCAGACAACGCGCTTTACGGTTCATTGCAAAAACCGCAAGGACACAAAGTCTCGTATCAGCAGATTTTGCCCAAAAAGACAGAGTCTTTGTTCGGGCTGCATTTTGAAATTATGGAAAATGTGGTGAACGAGCAACGCACGTTGCATTTAATTGTCACTTATCAGACGGCTCGCTATAACAAAGATCAGGTTTTAAAAATTGGTCAAGCGATGAGAGAAGTGCTTACTACAGAGTCAGTCTTTGAATCGACAACAGTCGAAACGGTGTAGTTACAACAACTAAAAACATGGCCAAGTTTTAACTTCTTAGACAGGCCATGGTGTTTCTCGTAAAAACGTATACTAAACCAGATTGCAAATGCAATCTGGTTTAGTATTTCAGGAGAATTGTTCGCGAAGTGCTTTCTTGTCTACTTTGCCAACCGAAGTCTTAGGCAGGCGATCCACAAACACAACTTTGTCCGGTATTTTGTAGTCAGCCATTCCGCAGTTTCGCAAAAAACGTTTCAGTTCTAATGGCTTAATACTGGTACCTGGTTTATTAACAACAACAGCGCAGCTTCGCTCGCCAAGGTAGTCGTCAGGGATAGCGATAAGTGCCGCATCATGAACCTCATTAAATAACAGCATTTGATTCTCAACCTCTTCAGCGGCAATTTTTTCACCACCTCTGTTGATTTGGTCCTTGTCCCGACCGGTAACGATAATATTACCAGCGGCTGTTATTTTCACAATATCGCCCGTGCGATAAAAGCCCTGAGCATTAAAAGATCGGTTATTGTGTTCAGGGGCTTTATAGTAACCACGAATGGTATATGGCCCTTGCGTTAGTAATACGCCTTCTTCTCCTACTGTTACCGGTTGCCCCAGTTCATCAACGACGACCAGCTCGTCCAGTGGTGATATGGGCCTGCCCTGAGTAGTAAATATAACGTCATCGGTGTCATCAAGTCGTGTATAATTGACTAAACCTTCTGCCATACCAAATACCTGCTGCAATTTACAATTCAGCGCTTTCGGCAGCCTTCGTGCCGCAGCCTCACTGAACTTTGCCCCCCCAACCTGAACCAGTGACAGGCTCGAGATATCCTGTTCTGAATGTTCGGCATAACCCATCCAAAGCAGAGCTAACGGAGGCACTAGTGCGGATACAGTTACGTTGTGGCGCGCTATCAAATCAAATGCGTTTTGAGGTGCAGGATCCTGTGTTAGGACAACGGTCCCCCCAGCCCAAAAAACGCCTAGCGCACCCGGTGAACTAAGTGGGAAGTTGTGAGCAGCAGGTAAGGCACAAAGATAACAAGTGGATTGGTCGAATTGGCAGATATCAACGCTTGCGGTAATGCTGTAGGCGTAGTCATTGTGTGTTCTCGGGATCAACTTTGGTGTCCCTGTAGTTCCTCCGGAAAGTTGAAAGAAAGCGATATCATCAGCATCAGCATCAGCGTTCTGAGTTGCCGCGATTTGATGATAACAAGTACTAAGGGATACAAACTTAGAGTTATTATTAGCATCGCCTTTAACAACAACATGCTCAATTGTAGGACAGGCATCGAGCACATCCAGAGCAAGCCTTTGGAAATTATACGTTTGGGTATCCCCATCGATAATATAGGCCTTAGCGTTAGTATGCTGACAAAAATACTGAATCTCTGCGGCTCGGTGTGCAGGCAATGCGAGCACTGGCCGTATGCCTCTTTGAGTCAAGGCAAAAAAGCATTCGTAAAACTCAGCGACATTGGTCATCTGTAAGACAACATTATCACCTTTGGATAGACCGAGTGCGGAAAAGCCTTGTGCAAGCTTGGCGCTACGCTGACTTAGCTGCTCGTAAGACAGTGTCCGGTTGCCACAAATAACTGCAGTGGCCTGCGGAGAAGACCTGACAGTGTGAGTCAAGTAATCGAAAAGTGTTTTTCCCTGCCAGTAATTAAGCTCTCTGTATTGCTGTTCGAGAGCTGTAGGCCATGATATTAAATCGTTGTTATAAAGCATAATTAACTCATTAAGCGGTAAGTTGTTCGTCAAATTGAATGCCAGCTGCGGATAATATGGTTTTCATTTTTGCTCCGGTTTCGTCTAGCTCGCACTGAGGTTGCGATTCACTGACTATTCCTGCGCCGGCAAATATTTTCATTTGATTAGACTTTACTTCCGCACACCGTATCGTGACCACCCACTGCCCATTGCCTCGAGAGTCACACCAGCCGATCATGCCCGTAAAGTAGCCTCGTTCAAACGTTTCGAGGTGCTTTATCGCCTCATATGCCGAGTGTCTAGGGTGCCCGCATACAGCTGGGGTGGGATGTAATTCTGCGGCCACTTGAAGCACATTAAGATCATCCAGGTCTGCTTGCCCTTCCAGAACAGTAGACAAGTGAAGCATGCTTTCAGTTTCAATGACGCTTGGAACCATTGGGGTATATAAGTTGCGACAGTATTTACTCATCACTTTTTCTACTTCTTCCACCACTAAACCATGCTCATGAAGATCCTTACCCGTGTTGAGGAGCGACTCTTTCGCGGTCAGGTTTTCTGCTTCCGAAAGGGACTTCGGCCTTGAACCAGCTAAGGGGTTAGAAATCATATGACTGCCGCGTTTAGCAATCAATAACTCCGGACTTGCTCCCATCAGCTTACTGCCAGATTCCAGATTCGCGGCAAAAGTATAGCCTCGCGAATTAATGGCCAGTAAGTTGTGTAATAGATCTGACTGGTTGATCTCCTGTTCCGTGGCCACTTCAACGGCTCGCGATAATACGACTTTCGATAGTATGTTCTGGTTAAACATGTCTAAAAGGTTGGCAACCCCTTGCTTGTAGTGATGACCGGTTGGTTGAGACACCACATTTGCCTGAGAAAGAACTGCTAATGGTTTTTTTTTCGCTCGCGGGCTGCTAGAAACATACAACGTTTCAGGGATAATCAGTTGCGTCGGGTAATCTTGATTAAATGGCACCACTCCAAACAGAATCGGGTTATCACACTCATCTATTTTTGCAGATTTAAGCATCTCCTTCGCCTTCTCCGCCAGCGCTGAAAATGGAATCGACTGCCGAAAAGATTGTTCAATCCCAGAGGCGAGCATAGACGAATCTGCTGAGGCAAAGAAAAATGGTGATGAGACAAGCTCTTTTTCGATCAATTTTTCTGACATATGTGAGAATCCGACAACTTTACGCTTCATTAAAACTTCCTCTAATATAAGGTTAATATTATGTTGTTTCTTGCCTAGCAATCGACTGAATCGATACGAATGATTGTTATTATCATCTTGATTTATACAAAATCCTTATTCATAATTCACGTGTCTACATACGATCACACCTAAGGCTTAAACAAAATATGTCATTAAAAAATAAAAAGATTTTACTAGTCGGAGCCGCGTCTGGTATCGGTCTATCAGTGCTAGACAGCCTACTTTCCGCTGGAGCAAACGTTACAGTCGCCGATAAACAAATCGACTTACTTAAACAAAACAGCGAGTCACTTTTCCCTCAGTACAGTGAGCAGTTTCAATGTCACTATCTGGACCTCGCCGATCACCGTAGTATTACCCGCAGTGTCGATATCTGGCAGGAACAAGGCGCTTTCGACCACTTGGTCTGTTGTGCAGGAGTCCTGCATATAGGCGCTTTGCACGAGCTTCCACTAGAAACAGTTAAACGCACCTTCGATATCAATACCTTTGGAGTACTTGCGCTGATGCAGGCTGTCGCAAAAACGATGAAAAACCAGCGTTCCGGCAGTATGGTTATCGTTGGTTCCAATGCTGCAAACACGCCACGCCAATCAATTGGTGCCTATGGGGCGTCAAAAGCGGCACTGCATCTCATGGTAAAATGTATTGGTATCGAATTAGCTTCATTTGGTATCCGCTGCAATATTGTTAGCCCCGGATCTACTGATACACCAATGCAGAGACAGCTGTGGACCGACGACTATGGTGAACCAGAAGTCATCGCAGGTGATGCAAGTCAGTTCCGCCTAGGTATACCTTTAAACAAACTTGCTCAACCCAAAGACATTGCCCATGCCGTTCTTTTTCTCCTTTCTGATGCCGCAGGCCATATCACCATGCACGACTTGCGTGTTGACGGTGGTGCTACTTTGGATAATTAGCCTTAATGGGTTGCAGCTCACCCGAGACCATTTGGTGATAGACCTTTCAGTCACCGAAAGCAGAGACACTGTTATTTTCTAGATATAAGACAACGGTTATATCTAGATACGTGGTCGTAGTTACTAGCCTAATAGACATGAACGGCTGTAATAAGCACCCACGCAATGAACGCGAATGAAAATCGTTTGCGTTAAGGTTTCGGATTTTGTGTTAAATAACATGGTTTGTCAAGGAGCAATCCCTCAGAGGTATACAGCCTCATTTATATGCGGAGTTTATACTGGTCATATTGATCCAGAGGCTCGTTTTATTTTTGGCTGCGCAGTGGCTAGTAAAAAGTGTTCTAGTTTGAAACCACGTTTAGTGTGATCATCAATTTCATTGGCGACCGCTATTTATTATATATTCAGAGCTAACAAAATGGTGTAACAGTATGATTGTGATTGAAAATCTCTCAAAAAACTATGGAAGTATCAAGGTCATTGATGAGGTGAATGTTCAATTCAAAAAGGGAAAAGTGACATCTATCATTGGCCCTAACGGTGCAGGGAAAAGTACTTTATTGTCCATGGCTTCTCGACTTGCAGAGAGAGACAGTGGGAGCGTGTTATTAGATTTCAAAGAAATTTGCGAGTGGGATACAGCAGAACTGGCCAAGCACCTCGCTGTTTTGCGTCAGTCGAACTCGGTGACCATGCGTTTTACGGTCAGAGAAATAGTCTCTTTTGGGCGTTTTCCCTATTCCAAAGGAAAATTAACCACAGAAGACCAAGCCGTGATAGATCAATCTATTGACTACTTGGCGTTAAGCGACATCCAAAATAAATATTTGGACGAATTAAGTGGCGGCCAACGTCAGCTAGCTTATATTGCGATGGTTATCGCGCAAGATACGGATTACGTTTTTTTGGATGAGCCACTTAACAACTTGGACATCAAACATTCACTTAAAATCATGAAAAATATTCAGCGATTGGCAAGAGATATGAATAAAGCGGTGGTCTTAGTTATTCATGATATCAACTTCGCAGCCTGTTATTCCGATGTTATTGTGGCGTTGAAAAAAGGAAAAGTGGTGGCAAGTGGGCCCGTAGAAAAGGTGATTCAAGCAGATGTTCTCAGTGGTATTTACGAGACACCATTCAACATCATAGAGGTAGAAGGGAAAAGAATGTGTACTTATCACTAGCAAAACAGGTCTGTTGGCACTGAAAATGTCTAAATAACAGAAACCAGTTCCTGAGTTACTGCATCAGGCCAGTCGTGTGATTTAGCCGTAGCAGGAAGTAAATTTTGTTGCTTATTCTCCATAGAAAAAAAGGATAGTATCGGCGGAAAAATAGAGGTTTTCTCTTCTTTATTGCAGTCCGCTAACACAGTTATTATATTCTTATCAAAGTAATAAATGGCATCCGCTAAACTTTTTCTTCCTTTTAAGATTAATTACGAATAGTTATCATTATCAATTGATTTTATTCAGTAATATGTTTTAAAATCACTGGAACTGATACTTGTTTTCAACTACGCGAGATGAAAGCTTATCTTTTTTAAAGTGAAACACTGAAGTTCCCTCAATAAAACATCGTAAAAAAGGATTATTAGATGGCGATTCCCAAAATAGCCTCGTATGAAACACCTCAATCAGCATCATTCCCAATGAACAAAGTGAATTGGAATGTTGATTCTACAAAAGCCGTACTGCTGGTACATGATTTACAAGAGTATTTCCTTAACTTTTTTGATCGAACTCAGGCTCCTGTACCAGAGCTCCTAGCCAATGTAAAAAGAGTTCAAAGTATGTCTAGAGAAGCTGGGATTCCTGTAATTTACACGGCTCAGCCGGCTAATCAAGATCCGCAAGAGCGGGCGTTACTCACAGATTTTTGGGGAACGGGACTGACACAAGATACAGAGATTGCTTCTGATATTGCACCAGAAGAAGGTGATATTCTGTACACGAAATGGCGCTATAGTGCTTTCAAAAAAACGAATTTACTCAAATGGATGAAAGAAAATCAACGTGACCAATTGATCATTGTTGGTGTGTATGGGCACATAGGTATCTTATCGACTGCGCTTGACGCTTTTATGCTCGACATCAAGCCATTCGTCATAGGCGATGCGATAGCGGATTTCTCAGCCGAGGATCATGCCTTCACGCTCAAATACGTGACAGGCAGAAGTGGCAGTGTAAAATCAATTGAACAATTGAGCAAAGATCTCTCGTGTACCACTAGTTCTGCAGAGCTTAGCCTAGAAAGCATGCGCAAGGACGTTGCAGGCATTCTTGATATAGATTTAGATGAAGTGGATGTTAAAGAAAATTTGATCTTTCTCGGCCTTGATTCCATTCGCGTCATGACATTACATGATCGCTGGAAGAAGCAAGGGTTCAAGATCGACTTGTCCGATATGGTGAAAAAGAACACGCTCGAGGAATGGTGTCAAGCGGCACAAGAAGGTCAGGTAACTGCTTAATCCCCTCTCCAATTAGTTAATTGATTTAAAGATTCACACGCTATATTTTTGTAATGAAAACCGTTACAAAAATATTTCTATTGATAAGCTGAAGTCTGCTAGATAATCGTTAAATTCCATTAACCACTGCAAGCCAATAAATAGAGATTAAAGGGCTACCTCTTAAACGACATGTCTAATAATTCACAAAATAAAGCATAGGTGTAACACTCTTTTATCGTAATCATAAGCAAAGTTAGGTGGAGAGAATGGATCTATTAATCGTATTTCACTCTAAACATCACGATGAGATATCCCGTTATCACAATCCAATTTAAATATTACCTAGTAATATCCCCCCTGACTTAAAACAAATAATCGCTGTTATGTTACATATTCAAGCAAGCAACTGCGCATAACGCATCTTATGTAAGATCAGCGCCTGAAGAATGGTTCGTTACGTGAAATATAGCGAACTAACTCCCCGAAAATATCATTTCAAGCAAGTTTAACCACCAAAATAAAATATGCATTTTGATCAATCATTTGGCGATTTTGATTCACCCGTGATTAGTAGTTGTCTTTTTTTGCACTCAACCCTTCACTTATTTCCTTAGAATACCAATTTTTTTACTCGCGCTATCGTAGCCCGAGAGCAACCAAGTGCATTTTGTATATCCGTATAACTCAGTCCACCAGAAAGCATTGTTTTAATGTTTTTGTGTAACTCGATATTAATCTGTTTACCTTTGTATTTACCTTCTTCCTTGGCCTTCGCTATCCCTTGTTTTTGTCGTTTCTGTCTTGTTTCGTAATCATCACGAGCCATAGCAGCACCAAGATCTAACATGAAGCTCGTTAATGCTTGTTGTATTGCTGATAACTCTGGTTGGCTTGTTGCGAGTGCTTGGTGTGTCATAGGTTGATCGACAACAACAATAGTCAGACCTTTTTCTTGAATACGTGATTTTAACGTTTGCCATTGCTGATAAGGTAGGCGGGTTAATCGGTCCATTTTTTCAATAACCAATACATCTCCACTATGCGAATCATTGATCAATCGTTCCAGTTCAGGTCGCTCTGCTTTAGTTCCACTTTCATTCTCAATATAGAAGCCTGCGATCTTGTGTTTGTATTGTTCAACAAAAGCGGAAACTTCTTCTTTTGCTCTATCTGCGGATTGTTCTTGTGTGGAAGCGCGTAGATAACATCGGATAAACATAATATCGCCTCTAGTTTCGTTTAAGTGGTTTCACTGTACTGGTTTCATTAGGGTGGTGCAATATCAAATGACACTAAATTGTGGAAGCGCACAGCTGGTTTCGTTAGAGCATACCTATAGTGAACCAAAGCAGCAGCGATCTACAAGACCACTTAAACGTTAATTCAATCATTTTTATCACGCAGGTAATTTGAACGTGTGTAGGCGTTACTAGGTAATGCTAATTCTGTTGTGACAAAGGAATATCTCATTTGGATGTTTGATAGTAGTTAGCTACACGCTTGGAATAATCCTTGGTAGGAGTTAATTCGCTATATTTTATGTAGCGAACCATAATGTTAATAATGCGCAACGCCACTTTACCTCTTAGAAAAGAAACCTTCACCAAAGCCTATTTAGGCAGCTTAAATATCATTTTCAGCCTTTATATTTGCAAGGTAATTTTGCCCTATTATAGGGAAAATAGAT